>JADMIO011189602.1_pt1 | contig 65743 bp, 57 predicted proteins | sample 8958161 | NCBI WGS metagenome assembly JADMIO01 (sample SAMN16585339, study PRJNA669376) | soil metagenome | isolation source: Crop rotation soil | place: USA: Cullars Rotation, Alabama | collected 2011
GCCGCGACTTCAAGTCACGTGAATTCCAAGCTTCGGATCCCACTGTGCTGGAAAGCGATTTCAAGCGCGTCACCGAGCTCAGCCCCAAGGAACCGTTCTTCGCGACCTTCCTTTATCTTGCCGAGCGGCGGATGGGATCGACCGATGGTTCGCTGGCCCATCTGAAGGAAGTGATGGCCAACCTCGGCGCGACGAGGTGGCCCGCCCCGGTGATCGGCATGTTCCTCGGCGAAGGATCGACGGAAGCCGTGCTGGCGTCGAACGCCAACGAGGTCATGGTCTGCGAAGCAGATTTCTATACGGCTGAGTTCTTGTACCTGCAGAACCAGAAGGAAGCGGCGCTGCGCCTGTACAGGAAAGCGGCGCTGCAGGATTGTCGCCGCTACATCCTTGAAGGGATCGCGGCCAGCCTTGCGCTGAGGTCGCTCGGCGCCAGGCCTTAGCCGTCTCGGCGGCGTTACGCCTTCGGCGTTTCCTGCTGGGCGATGAGCTGCTTGGTCTGCTCTTCGAGTTCGCCGGCGAGGGCGAGGCCGACCGGGTGGTTGGCGCCCATCACCTTGCCGGTGACAGCAGCCTTAACCGCATCGACGTGAGCCTTGAGCAGCGAGGCAGGGGCAACAATGTCGCCATGCTCGTCGCCGGTAAGCTTGCACAGCGTGGCGCAGATGCGGCCGACCAGCGGATAGCCATAGGTCGGCGCCAGCCCCTTGAGATCATGTGCGCGGCGATGGAGTTCGTACTTGGCGGCCGCCGAGCCGTTCGCCTTTTCATAGGCAGCCCAGGCTTCGAGCAGGCGGGCCAGCTCCTCGTTGATCCAGTCGGCGAACTGGCCGGAGAGTTTTTCGAGTGCGGCCTCGGCGCGGGCGATGGCGTTCTGGTCGAGCGCGGGAAGCGCGCCGCCGACCTTGGCCTTCAGCATGTTGGGAGGCGTGATGACCTCGATAGGTTTCTGCCGTGCCATGTCCCAGCCCTTTGTCGCGCCGCCGGTCTTGCCCGGGCGCGCGCAATTTGACGATGTGACGGTTAACAAACGCTTGGCTGCGGACAAGGGGGCGAGCTGTCTCAGGCCGTGGTCTCGGCCCTCAAGGCTTTGAGTTAGCTTGAATTAGCTGCGCAGCGGGATGCCGCTACAGCGTAAACTGTTCCCGCAGGATGCGCTCGTCCAGGGCGTGGCCCTCGTCGAACAGCATGGTGAGGGGCTTGGAGCCGTCCTCGCGAATCTCGACCCTGGCCACGTCGCGAACTTCCTGGGTGTCGGCCGAGGCGGCGACGCTACGGCGGTCGGGCTCAAGCACCTCGATCGTGACCTTTGCGTCGTGACGCAGCAGGGCGCCGCGCCAGCGCCGGGGGCGGAAGGGCGAGATCGGGGTGAGCGCCAGCACGTTCGCGCCGATGGGCAGGATCGGGCCGTGGGCGGAAAGATTGTAGGCGGTCGAGCCGGCGGGGGTTGCGACGAGTATGCCGTCGGCGGCGAGTTCGGCGAGGCGTTCGCGGCCATCGACCAGGATGCGAAGCTTGGCGGTCTGCGGTGTCTGGCGGAGCAAGGAGACTTCGTTGATGGCCAGCAGCGTCTTGGTTTTCCCGTCGGTTGTGACGGCCTTCAGCTCCAGCGGGTGGATCTGGGCGCGGACCGCGGTCTTGAGGCGAGCGGGGAGGTTCTGTTCCTCGTATTCGTTCATCAGGAAGCCGACCGTACCGCGATGCATGCCGTAGACCGGCAGGCGGTCGGCGTAGCGGCCGCGCAGGGTTTCCAGCATCAGCCCGTCGCCGCCGAGGGCGACGATGACCTCGGCCGAGCCGAGCTTGGTCTGGCCGTAGCGCCTGGTCATGTCGGCCAGCGCCGCCTTGGCGTCTGGCCGCGCCGAGGCCGTGAAGTGTATCTTGGGGTCGTCTGCGCTCATCATGGCCTCTTACGCGACGCAACCTAGCGCCCAAATCGGTAAATGACGACACAACCGCGGCTTTAGGACCCCTTAATCCGCTGGAATGACAAGGCGACGGACCCGCGTTAGTCTGGCGGCGATCTGAATTCGTGGAGACCACGATGGCCGACGACCTCAAATCCGTAAGCATCAGGGACCGCGTCAGCGCCGAGGAATGGAAGGCGCGGGTGGAGCTGGCGGCGCTCTACCGGCTGGTGGCCCTGTGGGGCTGGGACGACCTGATATTCACCCATATCTCGGCGCGCGTGCCCGGGCCGGAGCACCACTTCCTGATCAACCCCTATGGCTACTTCTTTGAAGAGATCACGGCCTCGTCGCTGGTGAAGGTCGACCTCGAGGGCAACATCGTCCAGCCGACCGAGTATTTCGTGAACCCGGCCGGCTTCACCATCCACTCGGCAATCCATGCGGCGCGCGAGGATGCGAAGTTCGTCCTGCACGTCCATACCGACGATGGCGTGGCGGTGTCGGCGACGAAGGAAGGCCTGCTGCCGATCAGCCAGACGGCGCTCGCTGTGCTCCCGAAGCTTGCCTATCACGAATATGAAGGGATCGCGCTCGACCTTGGCGAGCGTGACCGGCTGGTGGCGGATCTCGGCGACAAGACGCTGCTGATGCTGTGGAACCATGGCACGCTGGCCGTCGGCGAGACGGCGGCGCAGTGCTGGCTCAACATCTACTTCCTGGAGCGCGCGTGCACCATGCAGGTGCGCGCTTCGGCGCAGGGCCGCGAACACCTGCGCATCGCGCCGGACGCGGCGATCGAAACGGTGCGCCAGCAGGTGACTGGAACCATGAACATTGGGGCGCCGCTGTCCTGGCCGGGATGCCTCAGGAAGCTCGATCGGGAATCGCCAGGATACGACAGCTGAAGATCTGAAGGGGGAATGGGTTGGGGAAATCGGGGGGAGGCGCGGGCGCGCGCTGGGTGTTGGCAATTTCTGGCGCGGCAGCGTTCGCGCCGAGTGCATGGGCAGGGGCATGGACCCTGCCGGCCGACAAGCGTCAGACGATCACAACGGTTTCACGCGAAACCAATGACGTTGGCGAGACCTGGCGCGCCGACGACTTTGACGAGTTCGGCCTCGGTGGCGGTTGGGCGTTCAACCTCAAGGTCGAAACCGAGAACCGCTTTGGTCTGGAGAACGACAGCCGGACCAGCATTCGCGCCGGCGTGCAAAAGTCTTTCGCGATCGGGGACCGGGCGTCGTTTTCGGTGACCGGATCCTATCTCAACGGAGAATCGCTGGATGGCCTCGACTGCGAAGGAGAGGGCTATGAGACTCGGGCGGCGATCGGAACATCGTTCAACCTGCTCGGCCGCGAGGGCTTCGTGAATGTCGAGGGCGCATCGAAAGTTCGCGATGACACATGCCATCGCACCTCGTTCGAAGTGACGGCAGGCGTCGAGGTTGTGCGCAAATTGACGGTCATTGGAAAGGCCTGGACCGAAGATGGCTCGTTCGCGCACACAACCAAGGTCGAGGGCACGTTGCTCTACGCGTGGGACAACAAGCTGAGCATCGGAGCAGGCTGGCGGGAGGAAATCTCGGGCGACTTCGAGGAGAAGGGCTGGGTCGTTTCGGTCTGGCGGAAGTACTAGCTTCTACTTCCTCGTATTGATCAGCAGGTAGGCGATCACGTCGCGGCGGTCTTCCGGCTTGCCGATGCCGTTGAAGAACATGCCGTTGCCCGGGAGGAAGCTTTTCGGGTTGGACAGCCAGTGGTCGATCAGTTCGGGCGTCCAGTGCTCTTCCTTGAAACCGGCAAGCGCGGGCGAGTATTTGAACCTTCTCTGCGTGGCGGGATGGCGGTCGAACACGCCGTGCAGGTTTGGGCCGACCAGATTGCCTTCCGATGCGACCAGCGTGTGGCAGGCCTTGCACTTGGCGAAGACCGCCTTGCCGTTGGCGAGGTCGGCGGCATTCCAGGGCGCCGGCAGGTCGGCGAGCGCCGGCGCGGGCACAGCCGGCGCCGCCGGGCTTTCAGTCTCCGGGTTCTCGCAGGCCGCGAGCAGGAAAACAGCGCTCGCCAGCATGATGAGTTTGCGATTGAGGGCCATGCGTGACCGCCGAGACTCTGCTACATCGGCGCCAGAAACTTCAGGTCGGCCGGAACCGCAAGGAAAAACCGCAACATGACAATGAAAAGCTGGAGCCGCGTCGAGGCCGAAGCCGGGCGGATTGCGGGTGACGACCTGAAGCGGATCGCGGCGCGGGCAAATGTCGCGGAGTTCGTGTGGACCGCGCCTCATGTGTCTGCGGACGTCGCCAAGCAGCCGATCGATGCCGGCGCGATGGGGGCCATGCAGGCCGTCGCGGCTGAGCGTGGGCTCGCGGACAGGATCAGAGCGCTGTTCGCCGGCGAGATCGTCAACGCATCGGAGAACCGGCCGGCGCTGCACTGGGCGCTGCGTGGCGGCGGCAAGGGAATTCCGGCAGCCGATGCCATGGCGCGGGATGCGGAGAAGGCGGCGGTGTTTGCGGGCAAGGCGGCGAGCGGCGGACTGGGTTTTTCGGTCAGGACCGTGCTGCACATCGGCATCGGCGGATCTGATCTCGGGCCGCGGCTGATCTGCGATGCGCTGCGCAGCTATGACTCGAAAGGACCGGAGATCCGCTTTGCGGCCAATGTCGATCCAGAGGATTTTGCCGAAGCGACAGCCGGGCTCGACCCGAAGACGACACTCGTGCTGGTGGTGTCGAAATCGTTCAAGACGCCGGAGACGGCCTCCAACGCCAGGCTGGCCCGCGAGTGGCTGGTGAAGCATCTGGGAGAGAAAGAGGCCAACAACCATCTCGCGGCTGTTTCCTCGGCGCCGGACAAGGCCAAGGCGTGGGGCGCGGCCGAGGATCGCATCTTTCCGATGGATGAGGCGGTGGGCGGGCGCTACTCGGTGTGGTCGTCGGTCGGGCTGTCGCTGCAGATCGCGCTGGGCGCGGAGCGGTGGGGCAGGTTCCTGAAGGGCGGCGCGGAGATGGATGAGCATTTCCGGACGGCGCCGCTGGCGTCCAATACGCCGGCGCGGCTCGCCATGATGGACGTGTTCCTGCACACAGCGCTGGGCATACCGAGCCGGACAGTGCTGGCTTATTCGCACCGCCTGCGGAAACTGCCGGACTTCCTGCAGCAGCTCGAAATGGAATCGAACGGCAAGTCCGCGGCGGATTCCCCGGGCGGACTCATTGGAAAGACTGCGCCGGTTGTGTGGGGGTCGGTTGGAACGCTGGGCCAGCATTCCTTCCACCAGCTGCTGCACCAGGGGATGCGGCAAACGGCCATCGAGTTCGTCGCGGCGCTCGATGCCGGGGCGGGAGACAAGGAGCGCGGGCGGGCGCTGCTGGCCAATGCGTTCGCGCAGGCGGAGGGGTTGCTGGCCGGCCGGTCCGCGAAGGAAGCCGAGGCCCAGCTTGCGGCGCAGGGCCAGACCGGGCCGAAGGCGCACGAACAGGCGCGACACATGAACATGCAAGGCGGGCGCGGCTCGACGACCATCCTGCTCGATGACGGCTCTCCGGAAAGCGTCGGCGCGCTGATCGCCATGTATGAGCACCGCACATTCGCGGCGGGTGTGCTCTGGGGCATCAATCCGTTCGACCAGTGGGGTGTCGAGCGAGGCAAGGTGCTGGCGGAGGAACTCGACAAGGCCATCGCCGGCGCCGATCCGGGCAAGCGCGATCCATCGACGCTTCGCCTTGTAGAGAAGGCTCGCGGCCGGTTCGGGAAATAGGCGTGGGCGTCAAGCAGTTCGTTCGCGGAACAATGGAGCGGCTTGGCCTGGCCAGGCTATACTTCCGTGCGCACGAATGGCGCGTCACGCTCGGGCGAGAACGGCCTCCCGCGGCGGTCGATGGCGTGCCGATGCCGCCGCGCTACCTGATGACCCTGGTCGCCGGGACACCCGACTGGCGATGGTTCCTTCAATCCGGCGAGAAGGCGGCCCAGGCGTTCGACCGTTATGCCAGTGAGGGCGGATGCGGCTTTGCGGCGGCGAAGCGAGTGCTTGATCTTGGGTGCGGCTGCGGTCGCATCGCGCGTCACCTGCCCAAGCTGACCAGCGCCAAAATCCATGGCGTCGACTACAATCCGCAGCTGATCGAGTGGTGTGCGCGGAACCTGAAGGGGCATTTCGTCCAGAACAGGCTGCATCCGCCCCTGGTGTTTCCGGATGCGCATTTCGACGTGGTCTACCTGATGTCGGTGTTCACGCACCTGCGGCACGAGACGCAGGAAGAATGGCTGGCCGAGCTGCAGCGCATAACGCGGCCGGGCGGCGTCGCCGTCGTCACCTTCCATGACGAGGATCATCCGGGATTGCCGAACACCGAAGAGGCGCACGAGGCGCTGAAGGGCAGCGGCATCTATGTCTACAACAACCGCATCGAGGGCTCGAACCTGATGGCGGTGTTCCAGACGCGCGAGATGACGCGGAAGATGTTCGGCAGGCATTTCGAGGTGGTGCGCATCCTGTCCAGCCCCGGCACCGCGGTGGAGCAGGCGGTCGCCATCCTGAAACGGCGCTAGCAATGCCGCTGGACATGCGGCCTCCGTATGCGGAGGGTGGGCAGTTCGCGGGAGGGACCATGCGTATCGCAGCGTTTGCGTTGATGGCGCTGGCGGCGTCGGCCTGCGCCGGCGCGCCCAACACCGATCCGATCAACCAGCAGATCGCTGCGCCGCAGCCCGAGATGTCGAGCGAACTGGGTGTCGATGGCGATGCGATCGCGCTGGCGCTGTCGGGCGGTGGAGCGCGCGCGGCGTCCTTCTCCTATGGCGTGCTGCTACAGCTGCGCGACATGAAGGGGCCGGACGGAAAGCGGCTGATCGATCGCGTCGCGCTGGTGACGGCGGTGTCGGGCGGATCGATTACCGCGGCTTATCTGGGCCAGCACGGCGCGGATGGGCTCGACGGCTTTCGCCCCGCGGCGCTGGACAAGGACTGGAACGCGAAGCTGCACACCAGCTTTGCCTCACCGAACAACTGGGCTCGGCTGTTGCAGGGCGGGATGAACGGACCGGACCTGCTGGCGGACTGGCTCGACCGCGAAGTGTTCAGCGGCGCCCGGATGCGCGACATCGCCGCCCGTCCGCGCATCGTGATCAACGCGACCGATCTTTATTCCAGCACGCCCTTCGCGTTCACCCCGGCCTATTTCCAGGCGATCTGCAGCGACCTTTCTCAGGTGCGGGTTGCCGATGCGGTGGCCGCGTCGATGGCCGTGCCGATCGCCTTCCGGCCCATCGTAGTGAAGACGTATGCCGAGAACTGCCCGTCGCCGCTGCCGGCCTGGGTGGCGCAGGCGGTGAAGGACCGAAGCGCGCCGATGCTGTTGCGGGAGACCGCGCGGGCGTTCCAGATCTATCGCGATCCCTCCCGGATGAACTATGTCCACCTCACCGATGGCGGGGTCGCCGATAATTTCGGCTTGTCGAGCCTGATCACGATCCGCCACGCATCGCAGACTCCCTATGGGCCGTTTTCGGCGCGCGATGCGGTGAAGATCAGGCGGCTGACCTTCCTGGTGATCAATGCGGAAATGTCGGCGGCCGGTGATTGGGCCAGGACCGCGAAAGGCCCCGGTGGAGTGACGATGGTCGACGCGGCGCTGAGCGCGGCGGTCAATGCGCCCAAGCGCGCCGCGGCGGATGCCTTCAATTCCACACTCGCCGACTGGCAGCGCGACCTCATCGCTTACCGTTGTTCGTTGTCTGCGGATGAAGCTGCGCGGCTGGGCGCGGGGCCGGGCTGGGACTGCAAGGACGTGCAGTTCCGAATGGACGTGATCTCGTTCGCCGACCTACCTGAAGCCCAGTACAAGGAATTCGGCGCAGCGCCGACGCAGGTGAGCCTGCCGAAGGAGCTGATCGACCACCTGATTGCCGGCGGCCGGCGGGCGATCGAAATCAACGCGGCTGTGAAGGACCTTACACGCTAATTGTCCGGCGTCTTGATGCGGACGCGAGCGCGGGCGGTGCGGCCGGCTGGATCGACCACGCGAAGGTCGTAGAAGCCGGGTTCCACGGGACGCCAGATCGTGTCTCCGGCGACGTTCCGTCTCAGCGGCTTGCCGTCGACATACCAGGCGAGGCGGCCATGGCCCTCCGCGGCGAGAACATAATCGGTGTGCTCCTCGTCCTTCCACACTTCTGCGCCGTCGGGCGGGAAGAGGATGTGGGGCGGGGCGTTCTCGCGGTCGAAGCGAGCGAGGGGCGCGGGAGGAGCTTGGTCTCCCTGATCGCCCTCGCGCAGCTGAAGTCCGGAGGGACGGTGGGGCGTGATGCGGGCGATAGCGTCGAACGCTTCGAACAGGACTGGCAGGGCGCCTTCGCGGCCGGTGACGCCCGGGCGAGGCGCTCCGTCGGCCCGGCCGATCCACACGACGACTGCGTGTCCATTGCTGACGCCGGCGGCCCAGGCGTCGCGATAGCCGTAGGAGGTGCCAGTCTTGAAGGCGATGACCGGCGCATCCTGGGTGAGCAGCGCGGGCATGCGGCCTTCGGGCGTCGGCGCGGCGCTGAGGATGCGGATGATCTCTCGTGCCGACTGGGCGGACATGATCTGCGTGGCGGGCGTCGCCGCAAGCGACGCGGCGCTGGTTTCGGACTTGAGCCAGTGCAGCGGCAGGGCACGGCCTTCATCGCCCAGCGCTGCGTAGAGCAGGGCGAGTTCGCGCACCGTGAGCCCCGCGCCGCCTAGTGCGATGGCAAGGCCGGTCTCGTCGTCCGAGCTGAGCGGCATGGAGAGATCGGCGCCGGCGAAAGACAACGCGGCGGCGAAGCGGCGCGCGCCGATGGCGTCGAGCGCTTCCACGGCGGGGACGTTCAGGGAGTGCTGGAGCGCCTGGGTGACGGTGACGTCACCGCGGAAGGTGCGGTCGAAGTTGTCGGGCCGGTAGGTAGCGAAGCGGCGCGGCGCGTCGGCTATCGTGGTGTTGGGCGAAGCGACGCCATCGTCGAACGCCATGCCGTAGATGAATGGCTTCAGCGTGGAGCCGGGCGAGCGCGGTCGGTCGGTGAGGTCGATCCAGCCGCCGGCGGTGTTGCGGCTAGCGGACCCGGCGGAGGCGCGTACTTCCCGTGTCGGGATGTCGACCACCATGATGGCGACCTGGATGCCGTCGCGCGGCAGGCCGGCGGCGCGCAGGGCCAGCGTCTCGACTTCCTTCTGCAGGGCGAGGTCGAGCGTGGTGGCGATATTGTCTGGATCGGCGGCGCGGCGGATAGCTTCTTCGGAGGCATGCCAGGCGGTCGACGGAAAATCCCGGCGCGCCGGGGCGGGGTAGCCCGAGGATTCGGCGGCAAGGTCGGCGGCGAAGATCTTCTCGGAAGCCAGGCGGTCAAGCACGCGCTTGCGGGCGACGATGGCGGCTTGCGGACGCAGGTCGGGACGGCGCGCTTCTGGCGACTGCGGCAGGGCGATCAGCATGGCGATCTGGTCGGGAGAGAGATTGTCCGGCTCGCGCCCGAAATAGGCCCAGGACGCCGCGCGCACGCCTTCAAGGTTGCCGCCATAGGGGGCGAGGGTGAGGTAGAGTTCGAGGATCTCGTCCTTGGTGTAGCGTTCCTCGAGCTGGAAGGCGCGGATCGACTCGATGATCTTGGAGCCGAGGTTGCGCGGCCGCGGCTCAAGCAGCCGTGCGGTCTGCATGGTGATGGTCGAGCCGCCGGATACGATGTGTCCGGAGGTAATCAGCGAGCCTGCCGCGCGGCCGAGCGCCAGCGGATCGACGCCGCCATGGGAGCGGAAGCGCTTGTCCTCATAGGCCAGCAGGGCGTCGATGAAGTCGGGATCGAGCTTGTCGATATGGGCGCGCATGCGCCATTTGCCGTCATCGACCGGGAAGACGCGCAGCACGGCGCCGCGCTGGTCCATCACCACGGCGGAGACATGCTTCGCCCGGTCCAGCGGCGGCGGGAAGAGGAAGTCGAGGGCCAGCAACAGGACGGAAGCATAGAACGCGACAACGGCGACGCGTCGCCACCACTCCGGCGGCCACCACAGCCGAAGTCTCCAGCCCTTGGGGGGCTGGAGCTTCTTGAGCCAAAGTTTGAGACCGTCGCTCATGCGATCCCGTCAGGCGATGGTCGTCCGTTCCTACCGGCGCGCAATCTCGATCGTGCGCGAGGTGGTGCGGGCGAAGGTGTCGGGCCGATACATGTCCTCGGCGACGACGCCCGGCATCGTGAACGATCCCGGCGTTACCGCGCGAACCATGTAGGCGACCGTCTCGGGCCGACGATCGTTGAGGTCGAGCGCCGCGACGAAGCGGTCATCCCGGGCCTCGGCAATCTTCGGCGTCGCAATCTCGCCGAGGAAGCTGTACGGGCCCTGCTTGCCTGCATCCTCCGGCCGCAGCACGGCCTCGATCTCGAAGCCTGCCGGCAGCAGGTCGGCGATGACCAGCGGGGTGGTGCGGGCTTCGGAGGCCTGGACCGAGATGGCGACGATAATGCGGTCGCCCTGGCGGAACGAGGTTCCGTTTATAGCGCCGCCGCCCGGCGTCCACAGTTGCTTGTCGGCGACGAGGCCGTCGGCGGCCGGCGGAGGCGCCGAAGCCGGCGAACCGCGCGCTACGCTGGTGACCCAGAGCTGGCCCGAACCCCGGTTGGCGAAGGAGGGCGGGCTGGCGGTCTGCTGGTCGTTCAGCTTGAACACGCGGCCGGCAGTGACCGTGTCCGCCTGTCCGGAGACAGCGACATTCACAGCGGACTGGCCGCCCGAAAGTGCGTTGGCGGCTAGGAGCATGAAGGCTTTCTCCTGCGTCGTCAGGCGATCGGGTTCGGGCAGTTCCTGTGCGACGCGGTTGGAAAGCCGCGTGACGCGATCGGACTGCCTGGCTTCCGAGGCCAGCGCCAGCATGCCGGCGAGGTCGCGCCGGGTCGTCTGGTAGTAGTCGCCCTCGTTCTTGTAACCGATGGCGCGCTCGGCCTGGTCGAAGCCGGACTTGGCGCGGGCATTGTCGCCGATCATGAAGAGAGCGGCCGAGATCTGTGCGCGCGCCAGCGGGCTGGCGATACGCTGCATGCGGTCATCGTGGAGATAACGCAGGCGCGCCTTGTCCATGCGGCCGGCCTTGGCCAGCACATAGGCGGCGTAGGCGACCGAACGGTCCATCAGCGCCTGCTTGGTGTCCGGATTCCAGCGGCTTTCGTAGACGTCGAAGTCGTAGCCGGTGGAATAGGTGGACTCGCGGATCGCGAATTCCTCAAGCGCATCATACGCCTTGTCGAGCGCCGCATCCGGCACGGCATAGCCGGCCGCCTTGGCGCGGAACAGGAAGTCGACGGCGTAGGCGCCGAGCCATGGCGTCGCCTCGCGGTCGCCGACGCGCCACAAGCCGATGGCGCCGTCCGCGCCCTGCCGGTTGAGCAGGGTGGAGATGGCTTCCTGGACGCTGGTCTTGATATCGCCGGGCGTCTTGCGGCCTGCGAGCTGCGCCATGTTGCCGGCATAGAGCAGCGGCATGGCGCGGCTGACGATCTGCTCGGTGCAGCCATAGGGATAGCGCTCGAGCGAGTCGAACAGCGCCGCGGCGTCCATCGGGATGGGCGAGAAGGACACCTGCACGGCGCCCGAGCCCGGCACGAAGGACGACAGCGAGTTCGCGGCCGGAGAGAAGCTCTGGCCCGGCTGGAGCACGGTGCGTTGCACGTAGCTGGCCGGCATCCAGGCGGAGCGCGTCTGGATGGGATAGCTGCGCGAGACGTTGTAGGCGTCCGGGCCGGTGACGGTGAGCGCGATGTTCGAGATGCCTTCGGCCGCAGAAGTCAGGCTGGCGTCGACGTCCTTGCGCTGGCCGGGGTTGAGGGCGACCGACAGGTCGCCGGTGGTGGCGCGGACCGGCGCGCTCGCCTGGATGGCGGCGCGATAGGTTCCCGAGCCGCCCTCGACGTTGTCGAGCGTCAGCGTAGCGACGGCATTGTCCCCCGGCGCAAGGAAGCGCGGCAGGATCATTTCAGCCGGCACCTGGTCGCGGACCGTGACCGGCTGCGACACGCCGCCAAGTCCGGACGCGGACCAAGCGACGGCCATCAACCGGAGCTCGCCGTTGAACTCAGGCACATCGAAGGTGATGCTGGCCTTGCCGTTCTTGAGCTGGACCGGGCCGGAGAAGAGAGCGACGGACTTCGTGGGAACCACGGTGAGCCCCGCGCCGCCGATCTGGTCGCCGCCCTGATGGATGGTTCCGGCCGCGCCCTGGTTGGGATCGAGCAGGCGGCCATAGTCGTCGCGCAGCTCGACGCCGAGACGGCGCTTGCCGAAGAAGTAGTCGACCGCGTTGGGCGACTTGAAGCCGGTGAGGAGCAGGATGCCCTCATCGACAGCTGCGACGGTGACATAGCTGTCCTCGCGCGGGCCGCCGGTCGCTGCGACCTCGACGGTCATCTGGCTGCGCGGCCGTTGAACTTTCGGCGCGGTGAGCGCGACGTTGAACGTGCGCGGCTTCACGTCGACCGAGACGTGGGCGACGCCCACGGCGCGGCGCGGCTTGGGCCGCTGCACCGGATCGCGCGGCGTGTAGACGCTGGCCATCACATAGACGCCCGCGCCCCACTCCTTGGTGACGGGCAGCTTGATGTGCGCGCCTTCCGCCTTGATCGACATGGTGCGGGTGAGGATCACGTTCTCGGACGCGACGACGATCTCGGCCTCGCCGGCGTAGGGCGGCATGATCGCGATCTCGACATCCTTGCCGACGGCGGGGAGCGTGTCGGGAACCTGGACGCGGACGCGGTCAGGGGCCTCGACGCCTTCCTGAGGCTGGCCGCCCCAGCCCGACCAGAATGCGATCGAGGCTTCGGCGCCGGTCGCCGTGTCGGTCAGCTGGAGCTCATAGTCGCCCCAGTCGAGCGTGCGCGTCTTGATCGAGCCGCGCTGACCTTCGGCGAAGCGCGCCGTGCCATCCTCGACATCGACGACTTTACGGGATTGCCGCCATTGCCAGGCGCCGCCGTCATTGCGGAACCAGTCATACTTCCAGTCGATGCGTATGAGCTGCCAGTTGATCTGGGCGCCCTTGAGCGCGCCGGTGCGGTCGAGCGAAGCGATCTCGAACTCGGCCGCCTTGCCTTCCTGCGAGGAGCGATCCTCGAAGGCGGGCTTGATGCCGAGATAGCGTTCGGATGGGCGGTAGGAGATGCGCACATCGTCGCGCACGGCGCGGCCGCCCGGCTCGATGGCCGAGATCACGGTGCGCAGACGCAACGGACGCGAGGAGTTGGCGTTTTCCGCCGACTTCGGATCGACGATCATCACGGCCTTGCCGGTTCCGTCGGTGACGCCTTGGGGCAGGTCGAAGGTCGACTCACGGAATTCCTCGTTGTGGCGGCCGAAGGAATAGCCGGCCATCTGCGGGAAGGGGTTGGGATCGGCTTCGACGCGGACATTGCCTTCGACAGGCAGGCCGGCGCCGGGCGCGCCATAGAGGAAGCGCACACTGGCCGTGACCGCGCGCGTCTCGTTGGCGCGCAGCGGCGTCTTGTCGTCGGCCTGCAACTCCAGCGCGATGCGCTGGGGCACGAAGTCCTCGACCGAGAAGGTCTCGGAACCGACGGCGCCGACACCGTCGATCGTGGTGGAGATGCGCCACGCACCGCGGGCGGCTGCTTTCGGCACGGCGAAGGCCCAGGAAAGGCCGCCCGCCTGTTTGGCGTTCTCGAACCGCTGGCGGCCGGCCTCGAGGCCGTTGGGTCCGTAGACTACGAGCGCGCCGGGGCGGTTGGTCACCGCATTGGCGGCGCCGTCGCGGATAAGCGTTGAGATCTGCACCGTCTCGCCCGGGCGATAGACGCCGCGGTCGGTGTAGACGAAGGCGTCGGCTTCCTGCGCGGGCTGTCGGCCGCCGATGTCGCGTTCAGTGAGGTCGACCGGCGAGCGGTCGAGATCGAGGATCGCGAAATCACCGCTGGACGAATAAGCCATCAGCATGCGCGGCTGGAGATTGCCTTCGCCGTGCGTGATCGGGCCGGAGAAATTGACATGGCCGGCGCTGTCGCTTTCGCCGCGCGCCAGGATCTCGTTGTTGCGGGCGACCAGCTCCATCTTCACGCCGCGCATGGCCTTGGCCGATTGGATCGAGCGCACGGTCGCCGACATGCCGTTATTGCCGGTGTAGGTGGTGAGGGCGAGGTCGGTGATCACCAGCCAGCGCTTGGCGCGCGCCGCATCGTTCGGGACCTTGCCTCCGCCATCGAGCTGTTCGAGTTCGATGAAATAGGCGCCGGGTTGCAGGCGCGGGATCGCCGCCGCGATCGGGAAGACGGTGGTCTTGGCCACGTTGGGCGATCCGGGCGTGTCGATCGTTCCCTTCCACACCGGCTCGGCCAGTTCATAGGCTTCCGAGTTGTAGTCCATGTAGCCATAGCTGCCCTGGCTCGAGGAAAAGCCGGACGAAATGGTCTTGAAGGCGAGGGCGCGGTCGGTGATGCGTGAGACCGTGACCTTCACCTTGTCGACGTTGACCGTCTCGAGGCCGAGGCCGTCGGCCTCGACGCGCGGCAGGATCACGCCATCGCCATGGAAGCCGACGAAGGCGGGGCGGTCGCCGAATTCGACCGGAACCGCTTCGTCATAGGCGAGCGTGCGCCCGTCCAGTGCGGGCAGGCCGGAGCGGATGGTGATCTCGCGCTCCTGTCCGAAGGACAGACCGCCGACGCAGAGATTGGCGCCGTCGACCGTCAGCGCGATCTGGGTCTGCGGGGAGACCGCGACATAGGGGCGATAGTCCTTCGCCTTGTCGAGCGTGGTGGAGAAGGTGAGGCAGGCCTGCGGGAGATCCTTCGATACGTCGATCGAGTAGCGGACGAATTCGAACTCCTTCGACGTCGGCGCGCCGGCGCGTTTGGCGTTCGCCTGCCGGGTCTCGAGCCGTGGACCCTGGTCCTTGCCGCGGACCACATCGGCGTTCCCGCCGCCGGGCCCGCCACACGATGCCAGAATTGCTGCAGCAAAAACCCCGGCCGCGCCGTATGACAGCGCACGCCAGAACCTGTTGGTCCCCACGACGTCCTCCTGATCCCCGCCCTTATTCCTGTGTACGCCAACCCTATCGACCGTCCGGTAGCGGGGGAAGGGCCCGATGATGGCCGACTGGCGGCAAGCTGCTGAATGTCGCGAGATTGTTCTGGATCAATCAGGGTGGAAACCGCTCGTGGCGGCTGGTGCCGGATGCGTGGATTGAACACGCGACCTTCGGTTTACAAAACCGCTGCTCTACCGCTGAGCTAATCCGGCGCCGAGCTTCCAGTTCGGCGAGGGGATTAGGCCCCGCTTGCCCCATCGCGCAAGGGCGCGATGCGCAAAGCCTGCCGCCGCTGCGATATCCTGCAAAAATGCAGAGGATTCAGCCCTAAAAGACCCCGCGAGTGCCACAATCGGCCCATTTCGCGCCCAAGGCCTGCCCTGCCTGAAACGTTGATTTCCAGACCACCGATAGACCGAACAGGCACGGGAGACTTCTTATGCGGGCTCTTACAGCAATGACACTCGGGGCGCTGGCGCTTGGCGTGGCGGCCTTTGCTTACGACACGGCCAGGGCGGAACCGCCGGTTGACTGCCCGACTCAGGAGGTCTCGCTCTACTTCGAGCACGGCAAGTCCGAATTCAACGACTTCTCGAAACAGCTGGTTGAGCGCGTGGCGGCCGAGGCGAAAGCCTGCGGTGCGCGCCAGATCGTGGCCGAGACGAAAGTCGGCGGCGAGCGCGCCAGGACGGTGCAGCAGGCGTTCGCCTCGCGCGGCGTCGAAGTGATCCTGGTCGGCCCGACGCACCTGTCGCCCACCGGCGGAGCGGACATCGCCGACCGCGCCGCCAATGTGCGCCTCACCATGAACCGGGCGATCGGCTAGGCCGGCTTCGCCGCTGCCTGCGCCCCGCTCAACACCTTGCCGTCGAGCAGGAAGATCACCGCCGACGCCGCGAGGTAGTCGAGGAAGAGGTGCAGCATGTCGATGCCGAAAGTGACGCGCGAGAACGAGCCATAGACCACGTTGTAGGACAGCGTGGTCGCCGCGAAGCCAAGCCACAGTATGAAGCCGTTGCGCAGCGCTTCGGCGAGGGATTTGGGCTTCATCATGCCCTGCGCGATGCAGAGGCCGAGCGATGTCACCAGCGAGATGACGAAGCCAAGCGACATGGCGAGCGTGGTGTCGAGCGCGCCGGGGATCGTCATGGTCTCAAGCTGCTCCATGGTGAGGGAGGAGGCTTGTTCGGGTGTGACCAGCCCGTGGTCCATGGCGTTCTGCTGAGCCCACACCGAGCCGAGCGTGAGGCCGTAGATGATGAAGCCGATGAAGTAGATCGCGATCGCGCCGGCCAGCCAGGCGACGACATTGATACCGGCAACTCTGGGCATGAGGTTCCTCCCCGAATGGCCTGTTTGGCGTTGCGCAGGCGGGGCAGGCCCAACCCGACCGCGTGCATATTCAGGCAGGATAGTCGACTTCCGGACAGGCGGGGAGGTTGATTCAACCACGACACGCGCTGACGACCGCATTTGCGCGTGTTACAAGCCCAAAGAGGACACGCGGCGGTCCAGATAACAAAGATGGATAGCCATGCCTGGCTGGTATTCCCGCCCCGTCGTCGCCGTCACCGATTTCGGCCGCGCAGCCCGCTTCTATCTCGAGACTTTCGGGTTCAAACAGGACTGGCTCTACGAGGAAGACGACGGAACCCGCATCCTGCAGGTCTCGCGCGAAGGCTGCGAGCTGATCCTGTCGAACCAGTGGCCGGAGCGGGCAGGGACCGCTCGCTTCTTCGTCTCGCTTGATCCTCCGGACTTCGATGCGATGCGAGTGGAGACCGAGGCCAAAGGCATCGCCCGGGAAAGTTGGTGGGGCTACCGTCTGGTCGTCGTCGCCGATCCTGACGGCAACGAGCTATGGTTCCCGTATCCCAACGAAAACGCCGAAAAATCCAGCTAGCGAACGGTTTGCGCTTTGCGCTTGCCGCCCGAATGACGCTATAGACGCCGACCCGTTTCGCCCTGGAACCTTATGGCCCGTATCCTCATCACTTCGGCCCTGCCGTACATCAACGGCGTGAAGCACCTCGGCAATCTGGCTGGGTCGATGCTGCCGGCGGATGTCTATGCCCGTTTCAAGCGGGCGGTCGGCGACGAGGTGCTGTTCATTTGCGCCACCGACGAGCACGGCACGCCGGCGGAACTGGCGGCGCAGGAAGCAGGGCAAACGGTTCGCCAGTATTGTGACGAGCAGCACGAAATCCAGAAGCGGGTGGGGCAGGGCTTCTCTCTGTCGTTCGACTGGTTCGGGCGCTCGTCCAACGAGCCCAACAAGCACCTGACCCAGCATTTCGCGGACGTGCTGGAGGACAATGGGCTGATCGAGGAACGCACGTCGAAGCAGGTCTATTCCGTCGACGACAAGCGCTTCCTGCCGGACCGCTATGTCGAAGGCACGTGCCCGAATTGCGGCTACGAAAAAGCCCGCGGCGACCAGTGCGACAATTGCGGGACGCTGCTGGATCCCGTTGACCTGATCAATCCGTACTCGTCCGTCTCCGGATCGAAGAATGTCGAGATACGCGACACGCGCCATCTCTTCCTGCTGCAGACCAGGATGCAGGATCAGGTGCGCAAGTTCGTCGACGCGCGCAAGGCCAACTGGCCGAACCTCACCACTTCGATCGCCTACAAGTGGCTGGACGAGGGCCTGATCGATCGTTCGATCACGCGCGACCTCAGCTGGGGCGTGCCCGTCACGCGAGGCGGCCAGCCCCGGCCGGGCTTCGAGAACAAGGTGTTCTACGTGTGGTTCGATGCGCCCGTCGAATACATCGCCTCGACCGTCGAATGGGCCGAGGCGACCGGCGGCAATTGGGAGCGCTGGTGGCGCACCGACAAGGGCGCGAACGACGTCACCTATGTCGAGTTCATGGGCAAGGACAATGTCGCCTTCCACACGGTGAGCTTCCCGGTGACCATCCTCGGCTCGAAGGAGCCGTGGAAGCTGGTCGACAAGCTGAAGGCGTTCAACTGGCTCACCTGGTATGGCGGCAAGTTCTCGACCAGCCAGAAACGCGGCGTGTTCATGGACCAGGCGCTAGAGCTTCTGCCCAGCGACTACTGGCGCTGGTATCTCGTCGCCAATTCGCCGGAGAGTTCCGACAGCGCCTTCACCTGGGAAAGCTTCAAGGCCTCGATCAACTCCGACCTCAACGACGTGCTCGGCAATTTCGTCAATCGCGTCACCAAGTACGCGGCCTCGAAATTCGACTCCAAGGTTCCCGACGGCGGCGCGCCGGGAGAGAACGAAGCGTGGATTGCAAAGGAACTTGCCACGCGCCTGCCTGCGCTGGTCGAGCACTACGAAGCGATGGAGTTCCGGAAGGCTGCCGCAGAGACGCGCGCCATCTGGGCTGCAGGCAACGAATACATCACGCGCGCCGGTCCGTGGACGGCCTACAAGACCAGCGTCGACACCGCCGCGTGCGGCATCCGCACCGGACTCAATCTCGTGTCGCTGTTCGGCATCATTGCCCAGCCGATCATTCCGGCGGCGGCGCAGTCCATCCTCCAGGCGCTCAACATTCCCCTCGATCGCCGGAAGATGAACTTCTCCGGCAAGCAGGACTATGCCGGCGCCCTCGACGCGTTGCCGCGTGGAATGCCGGTCAGCGTGCCCCCGCAGCTTTTCACCAAGATCGAGGACACGCAGGTCGCGGAGTGGACGGCAAAGTTCGGCGGAGGCTGATTACCGCCACTGTCCGGCGCTCAGGTGTTCATGCGCGATCACCCAACCGGAAAGCGTCCTAGAGAAAACTCGTGTCCCGCGGCCACTACTGCTGACTTTTTCACCGCGGGCGACGCCTGACCATTTGAAACTGTAGATGACCGAGGCGGCGGCTTCCGACTGCGCGACCCATTCCTGGTCCAGCGTCTCGTACGCATAGTCCTCGACCATCTTCCAGTTCGCGGTCATCACGGCGGAGAAGGCATGCTTTCCCAGGATTGCGGACCCGTTGCTGTAGAAGAACACGACGTTGTCGGACAGCAACTCCAGCGCCGCGTCCATGTCTCGGCGGATCAGCGCCGCGGTGAAATCTGCCGAGCAAGCTTGCGGGGAGGCAGCGGGCATTGGGCCTAAGCCTTCGCGCTCGGGCGTTCGCTCACACGCGCGTGCCATGCCCGCACGTTGGGGATTCCGTCCGGCAGCTTGAGCCCGGCCCAGTCAGAGAAGTCGACAAGGGTAAGCAAGCAGATGTCAGCGATGGTGTATTCGTCGCCGGCGACGAACGCCTTGCCGCTGAGCTCCTTGTCGAGCCACGTGAGAGCCGCGTTGTAGTGCTCGCGGTTGGATTCGCCGAACTCAGTGTACTGCGGCTTGACAACCCGGGCGGTGAAAGGGTGGGCGTGACGCCAGAACATACCCATCGGGGCGCCGACACGCAGCTCTACGCGCCGCGTCCACTGGTCGACGAATGCCTGGTCCTTGCCGCTCCGGCCGAACAGGGGCGGATTCGGAAACTGATTTTCGAGGTAGCGGCAGATCGAAACCGTCTCGGACAGGAAAGTTCCATCGTCCAGTTCCAGCGTCGGAACCTGACCCAGGGAGTTTCGAGCGAAATGCTCCGGCGTCTTGATCTCGCCCTTCAGGATATCGAGGTTGACCAGCTCAACGGCGGCGACCGCCTTCGGCCCCTTCTCGGCGAGGAAGATACGAACGCGCCGCGGATTGGGCGCAGGCATGGCGGCGTTGTAGAGTTTCATGAACGTTTCCCCTGAAGCGGATTGGCCATTCCCGGCGGGCCGGCGGTCGAAGGATCGAGCACGCGCAGCACCCTGTGGAACTTGATATCGGTCGCGATTCCGGCGCGGCGCGCCCATTCCTCGATCACGCTTTCATCTTCGACCACGACAAGGCCGAACAGCTTGCGGTCCTCGGTAGCGTATGTGCAGAGCCAGTTCATCCGGCCCTGGAAACTGGTGGCGGCATCGAGCGCGACGCGTGCGTGCCAGGCTGCTTGCGCATCGTCCATGACGTCGAAGCTCGCGGGCAGGTCGCGCTCCATCAGCACCTTGATCATTACAATCCTCCCGCGCGCCTGCCGAATGTCCAATACCACCTTTGGCGCGAGATATGGCAAGCGGGCGCTTGCCGATTGCGTCCGGGCCGCTATCACGGATCGTCGGCTAAGAGGGGTCTTCATGAAAACGTCTGTCCTGGCGCTCGCCGCCGCCCTGCTTGCTGCCTGCACAAGTGCGCCTCAACCAGCCGAGGCTCAGGCTTTCGCGGCGAACGGCAAGACGCTGCGCCAGATCTACGAATACCTGCACAAGAATCCCGAGCTGTCCTTCCAGGAAAAGAACACATCCACGCTACTCGCGGCGGAAATGAAGCGACTGGGCTTCACCGTCACCGCCAATGTCGGAGACGCATGGACCAAGGCGCGCGCCAAGAGCGAGTATGGCAAGGTCGAAGAGGGCGTCGGCGGTTACGGCATCGTCGCCGTGATGCAGAACGGGCCGGGGTCCGTCCTGCTGATCCGCACCGACATGGACGCGCTGCCCGTCACCGAGAAGACCGGGCTGCCCTATGCCTCCACGGTCCGCGACATTGCCTGGAGTGGAGAAGAATCCGGCGTGATGCACGCCTGCGGCCATGACATCCACATGACAGTCTGGCTCGGCGTGGCGCGTGAACTCGCCGCCCGTAAGGCCGAGTGGAAGGGCACAGTCGTGATGATCGGCCAGCCGGCGGAGGAGATCGGCCTCGGCTCCATGGCGATGCTGGAGGACGGGCTGTTCCAGCGCTTTCCCAAACCGACCTTCAACCTCGCGCTGCACGACAACGCCTCGCTGCCAGCGGGAACCATCGGCGTCGGCACGGGCTATGTGATGGCAAACGTGGATTCCGTGGATCTCACCGTGAAGGGCGTCGGCGGGCATGGCGCCTATCCGCAGGACACCAAGGATCCCATCGTCGTCGCCGCGCGCATCGTCACGACGTTGCAGACGCTGGTGTCGCGCGAACTCGATCCTCAGGACAGCGGCGTCGTCACTGTGGGCGCCTTGAACGGCGGCTTCAAGCACAACATCATTCCCGACGATGTGCAGATGCAGCTCACCGTGCGCTCCTTCGCGGATGCGACGCGCGACAAGCTATTGAAGGGCATCGAGCGCATCGCCCGGGCGGAAACGATGGCCGCCGGGCTCGATCCCGACAAGGCGATCGCCATGCGGGTGAAGGACGACTACACGCCCTCGCTCTACAACACGCCGGATTTCAGCGAGCGTGTCGCCGCCGTGCTGCGCAAGACCATCGGCGCGGACAAGGTGGTGACAGCCCAGCCGACGATGGGCGGCGAAGATTTCTCTCGCTTCGGGCGGACCGACGACAAGATCCCGACCACGCTGTTCTGGCTTGGCGCGGTCTCCCAGGCCCGGTTCGACGCCTCCCAGAAACCTGGCGGCCCGGCGCTGCCGTCGCTCCACTCATCCACCTTCCAGCCCGATCCCGATCCAACCATCGCAACGGGCGTGAAGGCGATGACGGCGGCGGCGCTGGATATACTGAAGTAGGCGGCGTTCAGGCCGCCTTGCCCTTCTTCTTCTCTTCGCGGAAGCGCAGGAAGGCGAACAGGGCCGAGGTTGCGCCGGCAATGGCTGCAAGCACGGCAAACAGCGGCTGAACGCCCTTCGCCCAGGTGATGACCTGGTCGAGTTGCTGCACCTCCACCGTGATGTTGTCGCGGTAGCTGTCGAGCGGCTCGGCGTCGAGCGATCCGGTGGCGTAGCCATAGACCGTCAACGTCAGGGTGCGCGTGCCCACGGCGGTCGGCGTCACGCGCCAGCGCCATTCATTGGCGATCTTGGGTGACAGTTTCTGGCGGACCGCCGCGGTCTGAAGCTGGATGTCGAAATCGGCCCCCTTGAGTTCGGCGGAGACGAAATCGGAAAGGTCGACATCGCGCTCGACGATCTTGCCGGGCAGGTCCTTCAGCGCCTCGGCCGCCTGGTTCTGGCCGGTCGAGTCGATGATCAGGGAAATATCGATCGGCTTGTTGAGCGCCAGTTTTTCCGGCGGCCGGTTGTAGGTAAGCTTCCGCGTCTTGAACTGCTCGGCGATCGAGGGCGTGACGCCGGCGGCCGCAGCAGCGGCTGCCGCTGGTGACGGCGCGGCGGCCGGAACGCTCTGCGGCTTGACGATCTGGTCAGCCGAGGCGGGGGGCGGAGGAGGCGCGGGTGTCGACGACGCAGCGGGCGCGGCGCTGGCCGGCGGTGCGGCCGAGGTCTTGGCGCTGCTGTCGTCGAGCGAGGTGATGAGCGGGCTGGACGGCTTGCCCGCGGCGCCGCCAGGCGCCGGGGCTGCTTCGGATGCGGGGGGCGGCGCCGATTGCGGCTGGACGGTCGGCTCCGAGGCAGGCGGCGGAGGAGGCGGAGCGGCTGGCGCCGTGGAGCGAAGCGAAGGCGCAGGATTGGCCGCAGGCGGCGACACCTTCGTGTCGTTCGCCGCCACCAGTTCCGGCTCGCGCACCGTCGGCGCGCGGGCTTCGCTGGCGCCGCCCGAGAACGCGCCGCCAAACTCGCCCAGCGCCCATACGCCGGCGGCGCCGATGGCGACGATCGCGAGAAGCACGACAATGACGAGACGCATCCTGGTTCTCCATCCCCTGGCCAAGAAGTCTGTATCGGGACTCAGCTTAGTCGGTTTCGTCCGCCTCTGCATCCTCGGCAACTGCTGCGCGAACAGGCGGTTTTGCAGGCGGCGGGACGGCTCCACCGCGCCGTGCGGCCTCGTAGAAGGCGATGGCCGCGGCGTTCGACACGTTGAGGCTTTCCATCGCCGCGCCAATCGGAATGCGTGCAAGGCCGGTGCATGCCTTGGCGACGCCCGGCCGAATGCCTCCACCCTCCGCGCCCAGAACGATGGCCAGCGGCTCGTCGCCCGCGAACGCTTGGTCGAGCGTCTGCTCCGCCGATCCGTCGAGCCCGATCACGCGCCAGCCCGCATCACGCAGCGCATCGATGGCGCGCGACAGGTTAACGGCGCGGATCTCCTCGACCCTTTCGATGGCGCCTGTCGCCGCCTTGGCCAGCGCGCCGCCAAGAGCTGGCGCATTGCGCGTCTGCATCACCACGCCGCCAATGCCGAACGCGGCCGCGGACCGGAACACCGCGCCGACATTCTGGGGATCGGTGAGCTGGTCCAGAATGACCAGCGGATGTTCGGGCCGCACCGCCGCTTCGCTGATGTCGAGTCCGTCCAGCGGCTTGCAGCGCACCGCAACGCCCTGGTGCACGGCGCCGGGCGGCAGGCGATGGTCCATGTCCTTCGGGTCGAGCAACTCGGCGTAGGCGGGCAAAGCTTCCGGATCGAGTCCCGCGCGGTTGGCGCCATTGCGCGTGACCAGCGCTTTCGAAATCCTGCGCTTCGGATTGGCGAGCGCGGCGCCGGCGGCATGCGCCCCCCAGATCCAGACCTCGCCATTCTCCTCGAACGCGGCGTCGCGCCGTTCCCATTGGCCGGAATGCGGGCGGCCGTCGTCACGGCGAAACTCGTTGCCCCGCGGCGCCCGGCGCGGTGGTTCCGATCCGTCCTCGCGCGCCTCCGGCTTGTCGCGGAAACGCTCCGGCTTGCCCCGGAAGCGATCGCGCGGCTTGTCGCGGAAATCTGCGCGAGGTTTTCCGGCTGATCCTTCTTCCGGCCGCTTTTCGCGCTCAAAGCTAGTGGGCTTGCTCCGCGTGTCATCGCGAGGCTTCCCGCGGAACTCGCCGCGCGGCTTGTGGAACGGCTTGCCGGGCTTGCCCTGGAACCGGCGCGGACCATCCCCTTGCGCGCGATCCGCCGGCCGCCCGCGCTCCCATGGCTTGTCGCTGGAATTTTCCGCAGCTCCGCCTGCCTCGTCCCGGCCGCCATCGCCGCCTGCGCGTTTCCACGGCTCGCGGCCTCGAGACCCGGCGAATCCGCCGGGTTTGCCGCCCCTGCCGGGCCGGTTGCGTGGTCGATCCTTCGTCACTATAAGACGCGCTCCGCTGAGAGGCCGGGCTTCTTCGGTCTCCTCTGCGCCGGCGTCAAGCCGTCGCGCTCGGCCCCCGGAGGGGTGGGAGAGTGGTTAAATCCAGCAGACTGTAAATCTGCCCGTCTCAGACGTACACTGGTTCGAATCCAGTCCCCTCCACCAGCCGCAACTAGAATCTGCAGCAAGCGTCGCCCCTCGACCGCGTAGTCCCCAAACCTGTCCCTCCAAGTGTCCCTCCGGGGTCCTGGGCCATTGATTGTCGAAGGGCATCGGAGCTGAGTCTTGGCGAGCGCGGTCAGACGAAGGTCGCTAAGGCCGGCCAAATTCGCCTCGTCGTCATCAATCGCCCGTTGGCCTAACGCACCGATTGAAGCCATTCGCGGCGGTTGAACTGCGGAGCGAGCGTCTCCGCCCGCCCGCATGGTGCGGGTGGGGTGAGCAGAAGGCTCATCATTATGGACACCAACCTAGTAGCTCTTTCCGCAAGAACGCCCCACCGCGCCCGCCGCATCACCGCGGGCAAGCTGACCGGACCGAAGCCGGCCCTCAAGACAAAGGAAGTGTGGGCCATCCGGGCCCGGCTCGAACTTAGGCGCAAGGTGCGGGACCTGGCGCTGTTCAATCTCGCGATCGACAGCAAGCTCCGAGGCTGCGATCTGGTCGCCCTTAAAGTTGAGGATGTCGCCGCCGGCGGCGAAGTGAAGAACCGGGGCATGATTGTTCAAAAGAAGACGGGCCGGCCGGTGCAGTTCGAGATCACTCCACAGACGAGGGCGGCGGTTGGCGAGCTTCTGGCGAAGCGACCACGAGCGGCGTCCGACTTTCTCTTCCCCAGTCTACTGCGATCCTCCCTTCACCTGTCCACCCGGCAGTATGCTCGGATCGTCCAAGGCTGGGTAAGCTCCATCGGGCTCAATCCGGCGACCTATGGCACGCACTCCCTCAGGCGGACCAAGGCAGCGCTCATCTACCGCAAGACCGGCAACCTGCGGGCCGTGCAGCTTCTCCTCGGCCACACAAAGCTGGAAAGCAGCGTTCGCTACCTGGGTGTTGAGGTCGATGACGCTCTGGTGATCTCCGAACAGGTAGATCTGTAGTCCAGATGAGCGGCCGGTTCTGGGCGCCCCGGCCGCTCATGCTACGAACGCCAAACGACCACAACTCGCCGAAATCGTTCCCTCGACGCAGGGCTTGACTCTTTCTCGATATATATCGATATAGCAGTCATGAGATCGCAGAGACGTCCTTCGCCCCAGGCCATTCGCCTGCTTACCGCCCTGCTCGCAGAGACACGCAGCTGGCGTTACGGCTACGACCTGTCGAAAGAGACCGGCCTCACGCCCGGCACGCTCTATCCCCTGCTCGAGCGCTTCGAAAAGCACGGCCTGCTGGAGTCCGAGTGGCGCTCATCCGAACTTGAAGGACGCCCGCCGCGCCATGCCTATCGCCTGACGCGCGCCGGGGCGGCGTTCGCAGCTCAGTGGACCGCGGATCCGGAACCGGCGCCGAGCGCCAAGCTGAAGTCTGCCCAGCTCAGACCCAGGAGAGGATGATGCGCACGATCGCCCAGCGTCTTGCCCTTCTGCTCGGACGTCACGCGGCGCGCGTGCTGCATCCCGTACGGCCGAAGCAGGCGATGGCGATGTATGCCGAACTTGAACACCTCGATGGATACCCGGCGCTTGGCTGGGCCATCGATTGCCTGGCGGCGAGTTACCGCCTGCGGGCGAGCCTGATCGCGGTTGGCGTCGTCGCCGCACGGCTCTGCGTTGCGGCAGCCGCCGGACTGTTCGGCCTCATGCACGTGATGTTGAGCACCGCAAACCTGTGGACCAAGATCCTGGCTATCGCAGGCGAAGCGCACCATCGCACGGAGTTTGTTCGCACGGTCGACTCCCTGCCGCTGGAGCACTGGGTTTGGCAGTTCCTGACGCTCTCGGCGCTAGGCTTCCTGCATGTGATGGCGGCGCTGATGATGGCGATCGGGCGGAACGACCGGGTGCTGCAGCTTTCGATCGTGGTCGTCGGGTTCGATCTCATGATGCCGGTGACGATCGGCTGGGGCGGCTTCATCGTGCCGGCGGTCTATATGGGGCTGATCACGCTCATGGCGGTCGTTTCAGCCGGCCTTGCCTGGCTATGGCGATGGGACGAGCGGCGAATGGCCCCCGCTTAAAACGACTGAAGCAAGACAGGGCGAAGCGAGGTGTCGGCCATGGCCGAGATCAATGGGCTGGTGCGCCGGTACGGCAAGCAAAAGGAGCGATGAGAGATGACGGCAAGCGGATTCGGCAAGGTGACGGGCGCAATTGCGAGCTTCGCGATCGGCCTGACTCTCTGCGGAGGCGCCATGGCGCCGGCGCTCGCCCAACCACCGGCGAAAGTCGAGCTGCAGGGAACGGAGTTCCACACCCTCACCGCCAAGGACGGCGTGAAGTACGAGATCTATGTCGCCTTTCCCCTTCAGTACGATCCTGCAAGCCCGCAGAAATATTCCGTCCTCTACCTGACGGACGCCAAGGGCCTGTTCCCGATAGTCGCCGGGGAAGAGCAACTGCTCGGCCTCTGGCAGAAAATCAAGCCGATGATCCTGGTCGGCATCGATGTGGCCGCGCCGAATCTCGTCGAAGCGGCTTCGCAGCGTTTCGTCAATCTGCCGCCAACGCGCGACCTGCAGCGCGAAAAGGAACTGAAAGAAACCTACGGGAAGGAAATCGTCACGGGCAAAGGCGAACGGTTTCGCCGGGACATCGTCGATGAAATCATACCGTGGGTTGAGGCGCGCTACCCCGTCACCAAGGAACGCGGCCTTGCCGGCTATTCGCTCGGCGGACTCTTCACGCTCCACGCGATGTTCGCCTCTCCGGGAACATTCTCAACTTACCTGGTCGGCGATCCCTCGCTCTATTGGGACAACAAAGTAACGCTAAAAACGGAGCTGGAGTTCTCCAAAAAGAACAAACGCCTTCCCGCGCATGTCTTCCTAGGGTTCACGGAGATGGGCCACGGCGACCATGTCGGAACCGTGCTGACCTTCATCGACGCGCTGCAAGAGCATTCCTACGAAGGCCTCCAGCTTGAGCAGCAGCTATTCCTCGATGAGACCCATGAATCCGGCATCGGCGCGGTGTTCGCCCGTGGCCTGACGTCTCTCTACGGTCAGAAGTGACGCGGGGACCGGCATGCCTGCGATGATCGAGACGGAAGGACTGACGCGCCAGTTCGGCAAGCGGATCGCAGTCCGCGACGTGACGATGACCGTGCCGGAGCGTTCGGTCTACGGCTTCCTTGGCAGGAACGGGGCGGGCAAGACAACGACGCTGAAGATGCTGCTGGGGCTCATCCGCGCGCATACAGGTTCGGCCCGCATCGGCGGCATCGACATCGCCGCTGACCGCATCGGAGCGGCGCGCAAGGTCGGCGCGCTACTGGAGGCTCACGGCTTCTACGGCAATCTCACTGGCGATGCGAACCTCGATCTCACGCGTCGGCTTCTCAAACTGCCGCAGAGCGAGGTCGGCCGCGTGCTCGAGGTGGTGGAGATGAGCGCGCATGCATCGCGGCGGGTGGCCGACTACTCGCTGGGCATGCGGCAGAGGCTTGGCCTGGCGCGGGCGATGCTCGGCGCGCCGCCCGTTCTGATCCTCGATGAGCCGACCAATGGGCTCGATCCCGACGGCATCGCCGACATGCGCGCCTTCCTTAGAACGCTGCCCGAGCGTACCGGCGCAACCGTGTTGCTGTCGAGCCACCTGCTCGGCGAGATCGAGCAGATCGCAAGCCATGTCGGCATCATACATGCGGGCAAGCTGGTTCTCGAGGGTGAGCTGGCGCAGTTGAAGGCAGGGCTTGCCCCGCAGATCACAGTGGAGGCGGACGATCCGACGCGCGCCTCGGCTCTCGCGGCGGGGCGCGGCTTTGCCGTTTCGTCGAGCGCAGGCCGCGTGGTTGCGAGCCTCCGGCCGGGAGAGGATGCACGCAGCGCGGCGGCGACGCTGAACCGCGCGCTCAACGAAGCCGGGATCGCGGTGTTCGCGATCGGACAGACGGCTCGCACGCTCGAGGGCATCTATCGCGACGTATCGGGCGGCGCAGCTGAGAGGGAGGCTGCGTGATGCTGGCTGCGCTGTCGAACGAAACCATCAAGCTGAACCGATCGCTGGCCGCCCTGCTCGCGGTCGCCGCGCCGGGGGTGATCGGTCTTTTCGCCTTCCTCGTGCAGACTCGCCTGCAGAAAGCGATGCAATGGGCCGACCTGATGGCGAATGTCGAAATGATCTGGGCGTTCTTCATGCTGCCGATGAGCGTGACTGCCCTGACCGCACTGCTCGCCAACATGGAGCATGGACCGAAGTCGTGGGACCATCTGCGCGCCTTGCCTGTTCCGCGCTGGCAGATCTATGCGGCCAAGGCGGTCTGCACGGCAGGCATCGTTGCGGCGATGAGCGTCGGCGTGTTGCTGGCGGGGCTTGCTTCCGGCTGGCTGACATCGCTGGTGCGGCCCGACGTGGCGCCGAGGGGCGCCCTCGATCTCGGCCTCTATGTGCGAACCCTGGCGATGGTGTGGGCGAGTTCGCTGCTGCTGATCGCTGTGCAGCTGTGGGTCGCCCTGCGGTTCGTCAGCTTCGTCCCTGAGTTGGTCCTGGGCATTGCCGGAACGTTCTTCGCCGTGGTGGCGACCGGCGCAAAGGAGGGCGTCTTCATGCCCTGGCAAATGCCGGTGAATGTCCTGGCAAAGGAAGCTTGGCGCGTGCCGACAGCACTCGGCCTGGGAGCGCTAGGCGGGTTGGCGGCGTTTGGCCTGATGCTGACGCACCTCAGTCGGCGCGAAGTGCTCTAGCGGCCGCGAATGTCCGATTAGGCCAAAGATGCCCGCTCGCCCCCACGAGCCGGAGCGGCAGGAATCGGACCCGTTTTTCAGCCGTTCGTGACCTACACGCGATCCGGCGGTTTTTGGCCCATTGCCGACACAGTCCAAAAAAATGTTGTTCCGCATGCATCCGAAGCCCCCGCTCCGACCCTCAAGTTAGACAGACAGTGCGGCTCGCGGACTTGGAAAAGTGGGGATCGCGATGGGGAGTTCGGCATTTTGGCCGACTTTCAATGCCTTGGATCGACGCGTTTTCCCGCCGACCCTTTCGCTGAGCGTCAAAACGAGCCGGGCGCATAATTCTCATGCTCGTTGGCCGCGTTGTTCCACCTCAACTGAGGAAGATAGCCGCGAGGAGGGCCGCGTGTGATCGGCCACTATTGCAAAAGTGCGGTTGCTCGGCTGGCGGGAGCACCGGTGACCACGCTCGCCAATATCCTAACGCTTGCCCTTGGGTTGCTTGCGGTGATTACCGCGTCAGGCGTTGTCTCGTACTGGCGTTCTAGCGATCGGGAGATCGCGCCCATCGACCGCGTCGTCGTGATCACCACGGCAATCCAGGGGGACGGTCGCGATGATGCGAGGATAAGCCTTCACACGCCGCCAGCCTTCGCCAGGTACCTGCGTGAAGATGTGCCGCAGCTCGAGAAAGTCGCTCGCTTTAGGGGCTCTGGCGAAGTGCTGGTCGATACCGGCGAGCAGACCGCCGTACTGAGAGGCGCCCAGGTCGAGCCCGAGTTTCTAGATATCTTCAAACTTCCATTCGTAGCCGGCGACCCAAAAACTGCTCTGCGGCAGAGCTCTGGGGTTTTGCTGACGCAACAAGCCGCGCAACGGTTGTTCGGAAATGCGTCGCCGCTGGGCCGAAAGCTTGTGCTGGCAAAGCAACGCCCCGTCATCGTCAGCGGCGTGCTTGCCCCGATCCCTCAGCCGTCTCACTTTGGCGTAGGCTATGAGAAGTTTGACTATCTCAGCGTCATGACGCCGGACGCTCCGGGAGCGACGGAGAATTGGCGCAATCTATCTTTGTGGACCTACGCACTGCTCCCCTCCCGCTCATCATTTGGAGCAGACGATCTCAATCGCGAACTTGTTCGATTGGTCCAACATCGTCTGCCGCCACAGCAGAGAGCGGGGTCGCAGGATGCACTGCAGGGATTCAGTCTCCGCGCAGTTGGCGTAGGAGAAATCCCCGAACGCCGATTGAATGAAGTTTTGTTCGGGGCCGGCAGCCAAGTCTCTGTCGTGGTGGTGCTGTTCGCGCTCGGAGTGCTCGTGCTTTTCGTTGCGTGCCTCAACTATGCCAACCTCGCCACCGCCCAGGCCCTCAGACGCAGCGGCGAGATCGCCATGCGAAAGGTCCTGGGCGCGCGGCGCTTTGGCATCCTGATGCAGAGCTGGATCGAGGCCGGCATTTCCACGATTCTTGCCCTTGGCCTGACGGCATCCGTTCTGTGGTTTTCCACACCTGCAATAGTTGCGCAGATGGACATCGACGTCTTCGGCGCCCTGGTGCGCGACCAAGCCGTCCTGGCTGTCGTTGGCGGAATCGCCGTCGCCGCAACGCTTGCGGCGGGCCTCTTGCCAGCCGTCATGATCTCGGGCGTGTCGCCCTCCGAGGTGCTTCGGCTCAGAAAAACCCGCCAAGGCTCAAATGCTCTCACGCAATTCCTCATTGGCTTGCAATTTGCGGCGGCCAGCAGCCTCCTGATTGCTGTCTTCATCATCAGCGAGCAAAACAGCTACCTTCGCGGGCTTGCTTCGAGACCTTCAGGGGATCCCGTTGTCCTGCTGCAATCGGAGTCGCAAAGCGGTGTCCCGATTGAACGGTTGCGACGTGAGCTTGCTTACTATCCTCAACTCAAAGCTGTCGACGAAGCCAGCCAGCGCCCGTGGAGTCCCGGCGAGTTCACGCTTCGGCCAACTCGTTTTCGGGTTCCGGGGGCCGTCGGACCCGAGAGCGTGATGCTCGGCATCGGCTATGACTACTTTGGAGTCTACGACCAGAAGCTTCTTGCTGGGCGCCACTTCGACCGCCAGAGAGACCCGGGGGTAAGCCGGCTGTTTTCCCCACGAAGAGACAATCCCGCGCGCGGCGTCGATCCGATTGTCATCGACAATACGGCTTCAGTACGGCTGGGTTTTTCCTCTCCGCAGAACGCAATCGGCCAGCTGCTGCATCTTGCAAACGGCGCGAGCTTCGAAGTCATCGGCGTGGTCGAGGACCAACCGCATCAGTTGCAAAGCGGGAGCGATGGCGGCACGCTCTACAGTCTCAACGCCAATGCTGCCGGCAATAGCCCGGCTATTCGCATAGCCGCCGCCGATATCGATGGCGGGCTAGCAGCCATAAAGCGAGTCTGGAGTTCCCTCTCGCCTAACATGTCGCTGGACCTGAAGTTTGAGCGCGAGATTTTCGAACAGACATTCAACCCATTCGCGCGTGTCGGAAGGGTCTTCGAAATCCTTTCGCTGCTCGCCCTGTCTATCTCCGCCATCGGTCTCTTCGGCATGGCGGTCAATGTCATTCAGCGCCGCAGGCATGAAATCGGAGTGCGAAAAGTCCTTGGCGCAAGCGCGATCCGCATCACCACTCTGCTAGTAAGCGACTTCTCCAAGCCGGTGATTGTCGCCAACGTCCTCGCTTGGCCGCTCGCCTGGTATGCTGCTCAAGCCTATCTCGGCGTGTTCATGCGCCGAATCGATATCGGACCGCTTCCCTTTTTCTTAAGCCTTGGGGCCTCGCTCTTGGTCGCCTGGCTGGTCGTCGGCGGTCAGGCTGTACACGCTGCGACTCTACGACCTGGCAAAGTCCTCCGCGAGGCGTGAGGCGTCGTTCGCGACTCGGCCGCTCAGCATCCCGAGCACCTAGTTCGGATAACGCTCACATTGAAGGGAAAATCCATGAAATCGGTTGTCGTCGGCGCGCTAATCGCCATCTCGCTCGCGGCGCCCGCTTGGGCCGAAGACATTGTCTGCAAGTGGGCAGGCGTTCTGAAGGAGCCGGACCGCGATTTGTCTGTTGTCGTGCTGGTTGAGAAATCCGGTGATGGCAAACTCTCGGGCCATCTCGAAAGCCTTAGCAATGCCGGCGCCAAGATCATGCCTGCGGAAAACTTCGTTTCCGACGGCGCAAAATTCAGCTTTACCTCCGACAAGATGGGCGGCAGCTACAGCGCGGTGTGGGACGCGGCCAAGAAGGCTTGGGTCGGCACATGGACCCAGAGCGGTATCAACGCGGCGCTCGAGCTTCGGCGCGCCTCGTAGTCCCGCTTGGACGTTCAGCGGCGCCAAGTTGCCGCCTCCCTTCACATCGCAATGATCACCCGGGCCGGCGCCCCGCTCTCGACCGCGACTGGCCGTTCTCGGCGATGTGCAGTCGATCGCGCGGAGTAGGACGATCGACTAGAATTGGCCCCGTCGAGACGTTCAGTCTCAAACGTCATTGAGACGCCGGGGGCTTATTTCCATAGAATTTGCGCTTGAAACACAGCAAAGACTGATCCTGCCGCGCTTCACAGTGATCAAGGGCGTAAGGCTCAATCGAGACAACCCGACCATCAAGAAGGATCGCCTTGGTCATGTTCGGGGTACTGGATCCGCCATAGCGAAAGCGGATCGTCTCAACACCGTCTTTTGAAACAATGACGACCAGCCTTGGATGAGCCGCCGCCCACGCCTGGGCGCCTCCAGGGGGAGACTCTCCCAGCCGAAGTTCGGCGAGAGCATCGACCAGTTCCGCGGTCTGCGCATCAATCCTTGCCGCGTCATCTAGCATCTGCGGGGTGGTCGCCCGCATCAGCGCTCTCAAGCGATCCTCGTCTACCTTTGCTTGGGCGTCGGGCGGCGGCCATTCATAGATGCGGCAGACGACCGTCAGCCGAGACATGTCCACGGGTCGATCCTGGGCAATATTAGAAAGAGATCCAACGGATTTGAATTTTCCATCCTCGAACTTCAATACGGCGAATGGTTCAACGATTATGTGGGCTTGGCGAAAGTTAGATGGCGTCGGATCAACGCACGTGTTCTCCGGAACGAGCTCGTCGCCAAGGATCTCGGAAATGACTTTATCACCGTCGAGGCGATAACCATTGCTCGCGAAGGTCCGGTCAGGCTTCAGATTGAGTCTTGTCCGGATCTGGTCCTGCGTCAGGCCGGCCATGTCTGACCAGCTCAGCGCGCCAACGACTGTCCGTGAGACTTCAGCGGACTGTCCATATGCGGCGCTCGCAAAGGATAGGGCAAGAAGGAGGACGCCGACCTGCCGATACATTGCCGATCTCCCAACCGACTGATCCTAGCCGACTGCGGGTAGTGAGCAAGGTTGCAGAACGGCAGGAGAAGGCGCTCGCGAGTGTCGCATTTCGGCGAGTTCCGGTCGTTCATAGAGGGCAGGCGAGCGGCTGGAATTGGCCCCTTCCGGCCGTTCGCACTGAGCGCCACGATCGCAGATTGAGCTAGTCACTGAACTCCAAAGCCTGCAGCTTCGAAGACTGACTTGGCCTCAGCGGACTTCAGGAAATCCAGAAACGCCTTGCCGCCCGCAGCGCCTTTTCCGGCGATAACGGCGGCTGGATACGTGATCGGTTTGTGGCTGTCCGCCGGAAACTCCCCGACCACAACAATTCGGTCGCCAGATGCTTTGGCATCGGTGGAATAGACGATCCCTGCAGCCGCCTCGCCCGTTTCCACAAAGCGCAACGCCGCACGAACGTTTTCGGCGCGAGCGGTCTTTGGTTCGACCGCTGCCCACGCGCCAAAATGTTCCAGCGCCTCCTTCGCGTATCTTCCAGCGGGAACGCTGTCGGGATTGGCGACGGAAAGCTTGCCGCCCTTAAGGGCCGCGGCCAGGTTCATTCCTTGCTTGATTTCGACGGTAATGGGTTTGTCGGCAGGCGCGATGAGAACAAGACGATTGGTGAGCAATCCGGTCCGAGTCGACTCGTCAATCAGTTTCCGCTCCGCGAGATAATTCATCCAGTCCTCGTCAGCGGAGATAAAAACGTCTACTTCGGCGCCTTGTTCTATCTGCCGCGCGAGCTCGGAAGAGGCGGCGAAGTTGAACACGGGTGCGGGACGACCTTGAGCTGCGTAGCTTGCCCCAAGCGTCTTCAGCACATCGGTCAGGCTGGCGGCGGCCGATATTCTTGCCATCGCCTCGGGGGCTGCAGCAGGTTGGGCAGGGGCTGGAGCTTCGCTGGGCCCGCATGAAGCCAGGATTGCACCCAAGAGGGCGGCTATGGCGGATCGCCTGCTCGTCATCGCGCTATCCCTCACCATTGCGCTCATCTGCCGGCGCCAAGCGCTATCTTTAGTCAAACATAGCCCGCTCGCGTGTCTAGGGAAATTGAAGCAGCCGTCGATTTGAGGCCCAGGCGCAACGCAATCCGAGGAAGTTCGATCGCAGCGAACCGTTATAGTTGACCGAGAATAGGGGGCACCCTAGCGATATCCTCAACGAACTATAGCGCGGGGAGGATGACATGAAATTCGCAAACGTGAGCCGGGTGGCTCTGATTGCCGGGCTGGTGGGCGGCTCGGTTCCGGGCGCCGCTTTCGGACAAGCAGCGGCGCCGCCGGATGGCGACAGCGATACCGTCTTCGTCCTCGGCCGCATCGACAACGGCATCACTAGCGGCGACGGGCAGGTGATTTCGGGATCGACCGTCACGGAAGAGGAACTGCGGACGTTCGACCGCGCCAGCCTCGATGAAGCGCTCGACCTCATTCCCGGCGCTAACTCGGCCAACACCGGCGGCTCGCGCAACGAGCGGCTTATCTTCGTTCGCGGCTTCGACCGCTTCCAGACCACTTTGTCGATCGACGGCGTGCGCGTCTTCCTGCCGGCGGATAACCGCATCGACTTCGGCCGTTTCCTGACCGCGGACCTCGCCGAGGTGCAGGTGTCGAAAGGCTACGTCTCGGTGCTGAACGGTCCGGGCGGGCTCGGCGGCGCGGTCAACCTCGTGACCCGAAAGCCGTCGAAGCCCTTCGAGGCCGAAGTGGTCGGCGGCATCACCACCGACGCCCAGGGGCAGAAAAATAGCTATTCGGTCTCTGCGCTGGTGGGCACACGTCAGGACTCGTTCTACCTGCAGGCCTCCGGCGCGCAGACAGAGCGCGACTCATGGAGACTCTCGGGCGACTTCAATCCGATCGTGCCCGCCCTCGAAGACGGCGGCGCGCGGGGCAACTCCGCCAGCCAGGACTGGCGCGTGAACCTGAAGGCAGGCTGGACGCCGAACGACACCGACGAATACGCCCTCAGCTACATGAAGCTCTCGGGCGAGAAGAATGCGCCCTACCATGTCTCCGACACGGCCTCGACCCGCTTCTGGACCTGGCCCTACTGGGACATCGAAAGCGTCTATTCCTATCGCGCACGCAGATAGCGCCCAACCTGCAGCTCAGCAGCCGCGTCTACTACAACACGTTCAAGAACCTGCTGTCCTCGTTCGACAGCGCGGCGCAGACCACGCAGACCCTGCCGCGCGCGTTCAACAGCTATTACGACGACACCGCCTCCGGCGCGAACGTGACGCTGGAAGCCAAGCTGTTCGAGGCAAATACGCTCACCGGCGCATTCCACTATCGCAGCGATGAGCACAACGAGCAGCAGGATGGGTTCATCCGCACACCGCCTGCGGGCAATCCGTTCGTCAACGCGCCCTATTCGGAGCCATGGCAGAACACGAAGGAAGACATCTTCTCCGTTGCGCTGGAAGATGTGCAGAAGTTTTCCGACGTGGTGCGCCTGGTCACGGGTCTGTCCTATGACTGGACGAACCTCAGCGAGGCGAGCGACGTCAACGTGTCGGCGACTGGAACGACGATCGCCAACTCGACGATCGTCTTCACTCCGGTGAACTATCCCAAGAAGGACATGAACGGCGTCAATACCCAGGCCGCGTTGATCTGGGATAACGCCGACACGCTGCGCACGCACGCCAGTATATCCTCGCGCGTGCGCTTCCCGACGCTGTTCGAGCGCTTCTCCTCGCGCTTCGGCACGGCCATCCCCAACCCGGACATCGAGCCCGAACGAGCCACCAACTACGAGATCGGCGCCAGATGGGATTTCATGCCCAAAGCGACGCTGGAAGGTGCGGTGTTCTACAGCGATATCCAGGACGCGCTGGTGCAGGTTCCGGTCGTGCAGCCCGCCCCCTTCGGCACGGTCAACCAGACCCGCAACGCGGCGAGCGCCGAATACACCGGCCTGGAGCTGTCGCTGACGGCGGAACTCTCAGACGCCTTCAATTTCGGCGGCAACCTCACCTGGATGGACCGGTCCTTCGACCAGGTTCCGCCGACCACCCTTACGGGCGTAAACCCGCCGACCACTGGCGCTGATCCCACCAACCCCAACTTCCAGCCGCAGGGCGTGCCCGACTTCAAGGCATTCCTCTACGCCAATCTCGGCATGACACCTTGGCTGACCATCACGCCCAGCATCGAGGCAGCATCTGACCGGTGGACCGTGACGTCCTCATCCGCCGTCGTTCCGCCGCGCTTCTACGAAACAGGCCAGTACGTGCTGTTCAACCTCGCCATCGACTGGGAGCTCAGCGACAACGCCTCGCTGCTGCTCAGCGCCAGGAATATCACCGACCAGAACTATCTCCTGGTCGACGGCTTCCCGGAGGAAGGCCGTAACTTCACGGCGTCGCTACGGATAAGGAACTAAAGCAAGAGTCCGCGAGTCTTGAAACAGCCACTTCTTTGTCCGACCGCTTCCGGCGAGATCGAGCCGTTTCTTGGCATAGCGCTCGAACGGCTCGATTGGAGCGACTCCGCCGCCGGTAGGCTTGTGGCCATTGGGCTGGGCATGGCCCGTTTCGGACATTGAAAGATCAGTCAGTCAAAGGCGGGCGCCCCCGGGCTCGTTCTGAAGCTTCAGACGCAGTCCGCGATGGATCTGCAGATATCAACGCCGCGCGGGTCGCCGATGAGGTCGGAGCCCATCCGGTTGAGGGTGTAGGCGGCGCCGATGCCGGCGTCGGGGTCCGCCATGCAGAACGAGCCGCCCCAGCCGGTGTGGCCGAAGGCTCGTGGGTTCGGTCCCAGGGCGCCTGACGTGTTGAGCGCCAAGCCATGGGCCCATTCGATCCCGAAGCCGAGCAGCATGTCCACGCGCCGACTCTGGACCTCGCATAGTCTTGCAATTCCGGCCGGCGAGATGAGGCGTTTCCCCTTGAACTCGCCGCCATTGGCCGCAGCTGCAAATACGCGCGCGATGCCATCGGCCGTTCCATGCAGGTTCATCGCCGGAAGCTCTGCCCGCTGCCAGGCCACAGCTGCGGAATCGGCCGGCTGTGCGAGCGGATTGCCGAGCGCCATGAGCGCGACAGGCGGCAGGTTGAGCGCAGCGATATCAGGCTCGACTGCAGGCGCGATCATCGGCGCCACGCGGCCGTCTTCGGAAGCGGGAAGTCCCAGGAAAATGTCGGCGCCGAGCGGGGCGGCGATCTTGCGGGCAATGAAGCGGCCCACAGTCTCGCCCATGGCGCGGCGGAAGACTTCGCCAGCGAGATAGCCATAGGTGCAGGCATGATAGGAGGTCTGTTCGCCCGGCGGCCACGCCGGCGCCTGGGCGGCGAGCTTGGCGCAGCATCCGACCCAGTCATAGAGATCCTCGATTGTAGTCGGCGCCGCAAAACCCGGCAGGCCGCCCTGGTGCGAGATCAGTTGCGCGACGGTTATGCCATCCTTGCCCGCCGCGGCGAATTCCGGCCAGTGCTGTGCCACGCGATCCTCGTAACGCAGGTGGCCTGCATCGACCGCCATTGCCAGAGCGATCGCCACAACACCCTTGGTGGTCGAATAGACATTGACCAGCGTGTCGCGTTTCCACGGCCGTGCACGCGCCGCATCCCGCCAGCCGCCCCACAGGTTGGCCACGCGCTTTCCATGGCGATAGACTGCGAGCGACGCGCCGACATCGCGATAGGGTTCCGGCCGTTCGAAATTGGCGGCGAACTGGTCGCGAACGCTCTCGAACCCTTTCGCCACGCTGCCTTCGATCGAGAGCTGCTTGACCGGCATTGTTCCTCTCCTTCGCTCAGGCAGCCGCGAGGCCGCGCGTGTAGAGCCGCACGATCTCGTCGCCCAGCGCCTGGGGTGTGAGCGGATCGTCGGCCTGCCGCCACTTCGGAATCCAGGCGAACAGGCCTGCGCCCGCGCGCGCTTGCGCTTGCACGTCGCTGATCACCAGCGTGCCATCCTTCACGCCGCGCCGGCCCATCGCGTCGTAGCGCCGCGATATCGCCTCGGCGCGGCCGAGCAGCGCAATCTGGAGGGTCTTCGACAGGCCGCGAACACCGGCGAGCGGGGCGAGGGGAGAAAGCGCGCCGGCCTGCGCCTGGGTGTTGAGATGTACGCCGATCGAGGTCTGCTCCAGCCCGGTGCGGCCGTGCTTCACCGCCTGGTCGGCGATCGCCTCGTAAAGGTCGAAGGCGCGTTCATAGCAGCGGCGGACCAGCTCCCCCTTGTCGGTGAAGTAGTGATAGAGGGCGCCCTTGGTGGCGCCGAGTTCGGCGGTGACATCGTCCAGCGACACGCCTTCGACGCCACGCCGGTTGAACAGGCGCGAGGCCGTAGCGAGAAGGGTTTCGACCTTGGCGGCGCCGGCTGCCTCGCGGTCGAAGGGATTGCCTGGCGCCGGCCTCAGGGCCTCGACATCGAGCAGGACCGAAGGCGTTTGCGTACCGGGACCGCCGACGCCATTGCGCAGGAGTTCCAGGACGCTGGCTGCGTCGCGCGCATGCTCATCGGTTTCCTTTAGGTTCAGCCAGATCGGTGTGAGCTGAATCCAGGATACCAGGCCGGCGATGGTCTGGGCCATGACATGGGCGTCGCAGGAGCGGACCGAACCATCCTCGATTCCGTGGTTGATAAAACCCTCAAGCGCCTTGATGTTGCGGGCGGAGGCGCGGGCGATGATGCTGCGTTGTGCCGGCTTCAGGTATTCCGCCTCGCCAAGCACGGCAACCGGCGCGCGCTCCGGCGTTAGGGCGCGGCGGGCGAAGGCGAGCGTCTTGGCAAGTCCGTCCTCGCCATCCTCGTCGGCCGCCTCGAGGTCGCCGGCGATGATCTGACAGGCGCGCTCATAGGTCTGGAACACCAGGTCGTCGCGTTCCTCGAAATAGTAGTAAAGCGCCGCTCGTGTGACATCCATCGCTGTTGCGACGTCGGCGATGGACGTCGCTGCGATGCCGCGTTCGTTGAACAGCCGGGCGGCCTCGTCGAGCGCCGCCTCCCGCTTCGACACGCGGCGCGCCTCGATCTTCGGACGCGGCTTTGCAGGCTTGCCGTCGCCTCGTTTGCTTTCACCGCGCCTCGGCATCGCGACTCCTCACGCCGGCCTGACCGGCGCTCCAGTGCTCGAACATACTCTAGTGTCAAATATGTTGACAAGAGATTTTAAGCATGCCGATATGCGAACATACGCAAACGTCAAATTTCGGCAAAGACCGAAGTGGCGAGCGAAGGGAGACGCACATGACGACCACGCACAAACGGCGCTTCTTGCTGCTGGGAACTTCGGTTTCCGCTCTCCTCGGCGCCTGGTGCGCGGCTGCGCCAGCCATGGCTCAACAGGCCCCGGCCGCCGAAGATTCGGACGTCGTGATCATCACCGCGCAGAAGCGCGAGCAGGACATTCTCGACGTCGGCATCTCCACGCTGGCGGTGTCGCAGGAGGACCTCTCCGAGCAACGCATCGAGCAGATTCGCGACCTCGGCCGGTCGATTGCGAACTTCAGCGTCAAGGAGCAGATCCCCGGCGCCATCCCGGTCGTCACCATACGCGGCGTCGGCCTCGATGATTTCAGCACCACCAACAATCCGGCGGCCGGCATCTATATCGACGAGGTGTCGCTGTCCTCGCTCGCGCTGATGAGCTTCGATCTATACGATCTGGAGCGCGTCGAAGTGCTGCGCGGGCCGCAGGGCACGCTCTATGGCCGCAACTCGACGGCGGGCGCCGTCAACATCATCACCGCCAAGCCTGTCGACCATTTCGAGGCGCGGCTCGCCGGCGGCGCTGGAAACTACAAGCGGTTCGAGGGTGAGGGCATGCTGAACATGCCGGTCGGTGAGACCGCTGCTTTCCGTATCTCCGGCCGCGCCGTGCGCCAGGATGAGGGGTTCTGGAAAAGCCGCCTGCTTCCGGGAGAGACTCTCGGCGAACAGGATGTCACCCAGGGCCGCGCGCAGTTCGCCTTCACGCCGATGGAGGGCTGGGACGTCAATCTCAAGGTCGACGGTCTGAAATCCCGCTCGGAAATGGGGCAAGGCGAGTTCTTCGGCTCGGTCAACTTCGGAACCGGCGTTCCGCCCAACTTCACCTGCAATCCAATACTTGCAGGCCATGTCGATCCGACCCAGTGCACCGATTTTCTCGGCTACACCGACACCGACGGCGATCCTTTCACCGGCGATTGGGCGCGTGACAGCCAGTACGATATCGATCAGCTCGGTGTGACTGCGCGCATCGAGGGCGATCTTGGCTTCGCCACGTTCACCTCGATCACCGGCTACATCGATTTCGGCCGCGACTTCTACATCGACTCCGACGCCGCCCCGTTTCGCGAGTTCGAATTCAACCAGCAGGACCATGTCCAGCAATGGTCGGAAGAGATGCGGCTTTCAGGCGAAGCTGGCGGTTTCACCTGGGTCGTGGGCGGCATCTACTCGCAGGACAAGGTCAAGGTCCGCACGCCGAGCTTCTTCGACGACCTGTTCCTGTCGGAGGGGCTGATAACCGCCGACCAGCAGACGGAGGCGCTGGGCGCCTTTGCGCAGGGCGAATGGCGGCTTAGCGACCGGCTCAGCCTTATCACCGGCATCCGCTACACCGACGAGACGAAGGACTATGTCGGCGGCACGCGCGATCTCAACCCGTTCGGCCTCAGCATGCTGCTTACCCCGGTGTGCGCGAGCCCGACCGCGCCCTGCCAGCTCTCTTTCCTCGACAGCTCCATCAGCGACAAGTTCTGGTCCTGGCGCGCCGGGCTCAACTGGCATGTCACCGACGACACCCTTCTCTACGCCAGTGTATCGCGCGGACAGAAAAGCGGCGGCTTTTTCTCGGGCTTTGCGCTGACGACGGCGCAGCTTCTCCCCTACCGCTCCGAGGAATTGACGGCCTACGAGATCGGCGCAAAGACGCGCCTTCCCGACTACCACCTCCGCGCCGAAGCCTCGGCCTTCCACTACGACTATTCCGACCTGCAGACCTTCATCCGGGTGGACCTCGGGCCGCTGTCGGTGCAGGCGCTGGGCAATGTTCCGGAAGCGGAAGTGAACGGTCTTGATGCGTCACTCGACTGGGCGCCTGTCGACGGCCTGACGCTGCAGGCGGGCCTTGGCCTGCTCGACACCGAACTCGGCGCATTCATGACCACGGCGGGCCCGGTCGCGGCCGGGAACAAGCTGCCCAACGCTGCGGACGTCACCGGCAATCTGCGTGGAACCTACGAATGGCAGGTTGGCGGCAACCTGATGGCCCGCGTCCAGGCCGGCGCCCAGTATTCCGATGCGGTGTTCAAGGACGCGCTCAACGACCCGGTCATCGAAGGCGACGCCTATTGGCTCTACGATGCGCGCATCTCGCTCGGCGATCTCGACAGTGATTGGGAGATTGCACTCTGGGGCCAGAACCTAGCCGACGAGCAGCATGTCGTCCAAGGTCTCAACTCCGGCCTCGGCGCCGGCAACCGCACCTACAACGCTCCGCGCACCTTCGGCATCTCCCTGAGCCGGAAATTCCAGTAAGAGCTTTGGTTGCGCTCTCCGGCGATCATTCCCACGCTCCCGGGAAGCAAGGATCGTCGTTGCTATTCTCGCAGAGCGACTGTGTTGCATCGACCGGTTGAGACGGCAGCCCTATTCGGCCGTTCAACGCCCGCCATCGCGCACGCTAGGCTGGGATTGTTCGGGCGCCATCGCGGGAGAAGCTTTTCTCGGTAATGAGTTTGGAAGCCGTGGCCCGTCTCATTTCGAGTGAGTAAATCTCATTGGCGCCCGCAAAGTCGCCTGCCGTTGAGGTCGGAAGGGTGCCTTTTTGGTCGCGCTCCGAGGAGCCGCTTGTACCTGCTTGACTTGAATCCTGCCCCACGCGCAGGTTGAGACGCGGGGAGACGGACGGAGTGTTCGTAATCGCGTGCTTGCAGGGGAATTTGCGCGACGGGCAGGTGCACTTGCTGCCGATGTCCTGGGTGTCGGCCATCACACGATAGGGGTTGACGCCGGAGCCCTGGCACTCGCCCCAGATCAGGTTGCCGGTGAAGCTCTGCCCACGCATCGGCCACAGCGCCGGCTTGAGGAGACCCGAGGCCGCCTTCAGCGCAGCTTGATCAGGGGCCATCGCTTCGATCGTCTGGCGCGTCAGGCCCATAACCGGCGTTCTCCCATCCCGCGCGTGCACGCTCCCTCAGCATTTCTTCGCAGGCGTCGTGCAGCGAAACAAGGCTGGCGTCTTGTTGCTCACCCGGACGCATCGCCTTCACAAAATCGAAAATGACGATTGCAATGTTCTTGTTTTGTTCTATGCTTTGGGAAACAGCAACAGGAGCCTGAACATGCTGTATCGCGAGCCTCAAGAACCGATCGAGCCTGACCAGCCCATCAATCTGTTTTTTGCGCTCAAGCCAGACCCGCAAGCAGCGCAACAGGCGCATGCGATCGCAAACCGGCATCGTCTGGACCGCTCGATGCGCGGCTATCCGTTAGCGAAGGATCGCCTCCACATAACGCTGCTCTCCGTCGGCGGGTTTTTTGGTTTCGTGCCTGACGAGTTCATGCATCTCGCGGTGGGCATTGGCGACGCCATGTCGATGTCACCCATCGAGGTCACGCTCAACCGGGCGGTTAGCTTCGCGCGAAAAACAGGCAAGCGGCCGTATGTTTTGTTGGGCGGGGAGGGTGTAGCCGGCGTCATGCCCCTTCACTGCGGACTTGTCAGCGCGATGTTCAGATCAGGCCTCGATGTCCCAGTCCGCTCGAGCTTCAACCCCCATATGACGCTTCTTTACGATCACGCTCATCATCCGGAAGCGCCCATTCTGCCCGTGTCCTGGACAGCCCGCGAATTCGTTCTCATCGAAAGTCATGTGGGACTGACGCGCCACATCGAACGAGGGCGCTGGCTGTTGCGGTGATTTCGGAGATTGACGCGGACCGCTTGGCCTATGCCGTCGGAATTTCGGCGGTGCGGGGCGGCGTCGGCGCCTATATTCGGGACATGAGCAATTTTGCCGTCTTTGAGACTGCTATCGGATGGGCCGGTATTGCGTGGGCCGAGCAGGGGCTGATTGGGGCCCATTTGCCGGAGCGCGATCCAGGGGTCGTGCGGAAGTCGTTTGCGCGCAGGTTTCCGGAGGCGACCGAGGCCGCTCTTCCGCCGGAGCTTGCGCCGGTGATGGAGAGCATCCGCGCGCTCATGCAGCGCGAGAAGGCCGATCTGTCAACGGCGCCTCTCGATCTTGCCCGCGTGCCCGAGTTCAACGCGAAGGTCTACGAGATCGCGCGCAGGATACCGCCAGGTGAGACGCTGACCTATGGCGACATCGCAAAGCAGCTAGGCGACCGGCTGCTGGCGCGCGATGTCGGCGCCGCGCTCGGCAAGAACCCCTGGCCCATCGTCGTGCCGTGCCACCGCGTGACGGCGGCCGGCGGCAAGCTCGGAGGGTTCTCGGCCCGCGGCGGAGCGATGACGAAGCTCAAGCTGCTGGAGATCGAAGGCGCCGCCGCGGCGGCGCAGGCCAAGCCGGCCCGAAAGCCCGAGCCTCCAAAGCAGCCGCGCCTTCTCTGAGCGCGTTACTCCGCAGCCGTCTGCTTGCGCCTGGGCAGTTTCCAGTCCGGCCGCGCGAAGTGGCAGGTGTACCCTTCCGGATAGCGCTCGAGATAATCCTGGTGCTCCGGCTCGGCCTCCCAGAACGGCCCCGCGGGCTCGACCTGCGTCACCACCTTGCCCGGCCACAGACCCGATGCCTCGACATCCGCGATCGTGTCCATGGCGATGCGCTTCTGCTCCTCGCTCGTGTAGTAGATCGCCGAGCGGTAACTGAGCCCGACGTCATTGCCCTGGCGGTTGCGCGTGGTCGGATCGTGGATCTGGAAGAAGAACTCGAGCAGGTCGCGATAGCTGATCTTGCCGGGATCGAACACGATCTCGATCGCCTCGGCATGCGTGCCATGATTGCGATAGGTCGCATTCGGCACGTCGCCGCCGGAATAGCCGACCCGTGTCGAGATCACGCCCGGGCGCTTGCGGATGAGGTCCTGCATGCCCCAGAAACAGCCCCCTGCCAGCACGGCGCGTTCGGTGGATGAAGTCACGGCGTCACTCCTCGATGCTGCTGCGTCTCGCAACATGGTGTCGCCAGGCCTGATTGTCACGCCCGGGGTGTCGCGCCCTATGCCGTCCCGGGGGCTTTTTCCGGGACTTTCCCGGCGTCTTTCCGCCCGGTGAACAGGGCGGAGATCACGACAAAGAACAGGGGCACGAAGAAGATCGCCAGCAGCATGGCCGAGAGCATGCCGCCGATGACCGCGGTGCCGAGGGCGATGCGGCTGGCGGCGCCCGCGCCGGTGGCGATCGCCATCGGAAGCACGCCGGCGATGAAGGCGAGCGAGGTCATGATGATCGGGCGCAGCCGGATTTTCGCCGCCTGGAGCGCGGCGTCCAGCGCGCTGGCGCCTTTTCGCCGAGCCGACTCGGCAAACTCGACGATGAGGATGGCGTTCTTGGCCGTCAGTCCCGCCGTAACAAGAAGCCCGACCTGCAGATAGACGTTGTTGTCCAGCGTACGCAGCGTCGCCGCGAGCACCGCGCCGATGACCCCGAGCGGAACCACCAGGATCACGGCGAACGGGATCGACCAGCTCTCGTAGAGCGCCGCGAGGCACAGGAACACCGCCAGCAGCGACACCGCATAGAGCAGCGGCGCGCGCCCGCCCGCGAGCTGCTCCTCATAGGAAAGACCGCTCCACGCATAGCTGGTTCCCGGCTCGAGCTGCTCGTGCAGCCGAACCATCTCGGTCATCGCCTCGCCCGAACTCGATCCCGGCGTCGCCTGGCCCTGGATCTCGTAGGACGGCAGGCCGTTGAATCGCGCCAGCCCCACCGGTCCCTTGGTCCACGAGAACCTCGCGAACGCCGAGAAGGGAGTCATCTCGCCCGTGGCCGAGCGCACATGCCAGGCGTCGAGATCGCTGGGCTCCGACCTGAAAGGCGCATCCCCTTGCACATAGACGCGCTTCACGCGGCCGCGGTCGACGAAATCGTTGACATAACTTCCGCCCCACGCGGTGGTGAGCGTCGACAGCACCGACTGCTGCGACAGGCCGAGGACGGCCAGCTTCTCCTCGTCGAGATCGATCTTGAGCTGGGGCGTATCGGGCAGTTCGGATGCGCGGATAGCCGCCAGTTTCGGATCGTTCAGCGCCAGGCTCATCAGCTGGTCGTGGACTTGCGCGAACTTCTCGCGGCTCAGTCCGCCGGTGTTGAGCAGCTCGAACTGGAAGCCATTGCTCTGGCCCAGCCCGCGTATGGCCGGGGGCGTCAGGGCGAGGATGGTCGCATCGCGCTGCCTGCCGAGATTGCGCGTCGCCCGCTGGGCGATGGCTTGCGCGCTGTTCTCGGCGCCCTGGCGCTGGTCGAACGGCGCAAGCTGCGTGAAGCCCTGGCCCGAATTCTGTCCCGTACCCGCGTTGTTGAAGCCCTGCACCAGGAAGAGGTGATTCACATTCTTCTTCTCGGGACCGAGATAATAGTCCTCGACCGTCTTCAGCGCTGCGGTCGTGCGCTCCGCCGTGGCGCCGGCGGGGAGAGTGAACTGCGCCTGAAGCTGGCCCTGGTCGTCGACCGGCAGGAAGCTGGTCGGCAGCCTCAGGAAAAGAACGCCGAGCCCCACCACCACGGCGGCATAGACGCCGAGGAAGATCGCGCGCCGCGAGACCACCGTCCCCACGCTGCCGACATACTTGCCGGTGAGCCCGTTGAACCACCGGTTGAACCGCGCCAGCGGCCCATTGCCTTCGCCATGGTCGCCATTTGGCGGCTTCAGCAGTGTCGCCGTCAGCGCCGGCGTGAGGATCAGCGCGACCAGGACAGAGAGCACGGCCGACGTCACCACCGTTACTGAGAATTGCCGGTAGATCACCCCCGTCGATCCGCCGAAGAAGGCCATCGGCGACAGCACCGCCGCCAGCACCAGGCCGACGCCCACCAGCGCCCCGCTGATCTGGTCCATGGACTTACGCGTCGCCTCGCGCGGTGAAAGCTTCTCCTCGGCCATCACCCGCTCGACGTTCTCGACCACCACGATGGCGTCGTCGACTAGGAGGCCGATAGACAGCACCATGCCGAAGAGAGTGAGCGTATTGATCGAATAGCCGAGAATCGACAGCACGCCGAACGTGCCGAGCATCACCACCGGCACGGCGATGGCCGGCACCAGCGTCGCCCGCCAGCTGCGCAGGAACACGAACATCACCAGCACGACGAGCACGATCGCCGCGCCGAGCGTCTTGGCGACTTCCTCGATGGACAGCTTTACGAAATCCGTCGAGTCGCGCGGGAAGGCGATCTTGAAGCCGTCCGGCATGGAACCCGAGAGCTCCTTCACGCGAGCCTTCACCAGGTCAGCGGTCTTGAGCGCATCGGCGCCAGGCGCGAGCTGCAGCGCGATGCCGGCCCCGGGGTGCCGGTCGAGGCGCGAGGATGCATTGTAATTCTCTCCGCCACGCTCCACCCGCGCCACATCGCCCAGGCGCACGATCGAGCCGTCCGGCTTGGCCTTGACGAAAATGTTGCGGAACTGCTCCGGCGTCTGGAAGCGCGACTTCGCCGTCACCGTGGCATTCAGCCTCTGTCCCGCGGGCGCCGGAAGCTGGCCGATCTGTCCAGCCGACACTTCCGTGTTCTGCGACTGGATGGCCGCAATCACGTCCGAGGGCATGAGCTGCACGCTCGCCAGCTTGTAGGGGTCGAGCCAAATCCGCATCGCGTATTGCGACCCGAACACCTGCGTCGCGCCGATGCCGTCGATGCGCGACAGCGAGTCCTGGAAGTTGGTGACGAGATAGTCGGCAATGTCGAGCGAGGAGGCCGTGTCCGTTTCGTCATAGATCGCGACGATCATGAGGAAGTCGGTTTGCCGCTTCTGGACGACGATGCCCTGCTGCTGCACGGGCTGGGGCAGGCGGCTCACCGCCTGCTGCACCTTGTTCTGCACCTGCACCTGCGCCGTGTCCGGATTGGTTCCCTTGCTGAACACGACCGAGATGGAGACCTGGCCCGCCGAAGATGACGAGGCCGAGAAATAAAGCATGCCGTCGAGCCCGGTGAGCTGCTGTTCGATCACCTGCGTTACGCTGGTCTCAACCGTGTCGGCCGAGGCGCCCGGGTAGGTCGCGCTGATGCCGATGGTGGGCGGGGCGATATCGGGATACTGCGCGACGGGCAGGGTGAAGAGAGCCCCGAGCCCGCCGATCATCACGGCGATGGCCAGCACCCAGGCGAAGATCGGCCGCGAGATGAAGAACCTGCTCAGCATGGCGTCACTTCTGCGCTGTGAGGGTAACCGGCACGGGCTTCACCGCCTGTCCCGGCTTCACACGGTCCGTCCCCTCGACAATCAGCCGGTCGCCTGGCATGAGGCCCGCCGTTACCAGCCACTGGTCGCCTATCGATCTGTCGGCGACGATCTTGCGCGGTTCGACCTTGTCGCCCGCACCGACGACCAATGCCGTCGCCGCACCCGCCGCGTCACGCGAGACACCCTGTTGCGGTACGAGAATGCCATCGGGCTTCACGCCCTGAGCCACCTTCACCCGCACGAACATGCCGGGCAGAAGCAGTCCCTCGGGATTGGGAACAGTTGCGCGGATGGTCACCGATCCCGTCGCCTGGTCCACTGCCGTTTCTGAAAACTCCACGCGGCCTGGGTGCGGATAGGCTGAGCCGTCGTCGAGCGTGATGGTCATATCCGCGCTGGCCGGCGTCACGCTGCCAGTCTGCATGGCGCGGCGAAGCTGCATGATGCGCGTCGCGGACTCGGTGATGTCGACATAGATCGGATCGAGCCGCCAGATCTTGGTCAGCGGATCGGCCTGGTTGGTCGTCACCAGCGCGCCCGGCGTCACAGTAGAACGACCTATATTGCCTGCGATCGGCGCAAGGATGCGAGTGTAGCCGAGATTGATCTCGGCTGTCTTCAGCGAGGCGTTGGCTTGTTGCACGCTGGCTTCGGCCTGCCGCTCCGCCGCGATGATGTCATCGGCATCCTGCTGGCTAATCGCCTGCGACTCGATCAGCTTTTTCGACCGCGCGCCTTTCGCCATGGCTGCGGCAAGCGCCGCCTCCGAGGACACAAGCTCGGCCTTCGCCTGGTCGCGCGCCGCTACGTAGGGCGCCGGATCGATCTGATACAGCGGCTCGCCTGCCTTCACCGGACCGCCTTCCTTGAACAAACGCTGGCGAATGATGCCGCTCACCTGCGGGCGCACCTCGGCGATGGCATAGGGCGTGGTGCGGCCGGACAGGTCGGTAGTCAGCGTGACGTTTTCGGCCGCCACCGTCACAAAACCGACTTCGCGCACCGAGGGAGCGGGTGGGCCGGGCCTGCTGCACGAAGCCAGCGCGATCGCGCAAACCACAAGAGCCAGGCGCTCAGGAAGGCGCCCCGCCGTGACACGGTCGGCGAGCATCGAGCAGACTCCTTTGGCCGCGCATTATGCGGACTTGGATCAGGTCGCTCGCCGTCCCTCGGTTAGACCTCGCCGTCCATGTGCAGATGCAAGTATTGTTCTACGCATCAATTGGGAAGGCACTATTTCTCACAAGTACGCATGCTCCGACGCGACCGTTGAGCGCGCCACTTCTCAATCTCGTGATCGGTCAACTCCGGCGCGAAATAAACGTCCAACGGCGCCACACCGCGCATGGCGACCGCGCCGCTGTCACACGTGTAACCTCGGCGGCGGCCCTGGTGTCATGTCCAGCCAGCGTTACGCCAGCGACCGCTGTGTCGTCGGCGAGCCTATCGCCAGTCGTCGGCGCTGGCGGCGAACAGCTTGATGATGTCTTCGAGGCGCTGGCCCTGGGCGCGGATTTTTTCGCGCTGGCTGATGCTGAGCTGGCGGCCCGCATCGAAGACGTTGAGCAGCGGGCCGGCGCCGAGTTCGAAGGAGAGCCGGGCATCGTTGAAGTTCTGCTGCGCCGCGCGCTCGGCGCGCTCCTGCGCCACGACGAGACGGTCCGAGGTCTCGACGCCGGAAAGCGCGTCAGAGACTTCCACGAAGGCGCGAAGGGTTATGCTGCGATAGTCGGCGAACTTCGCGTCGGCGTCGGCTATAGCCTGCTTTTCGCGCTGCTTCAGTGTGTGGCCGTGGAACAGTGGCCCGGTGATGCCCGCGGCGATCGACCAGCCGCTCGAACCGTACTGGAACAGGTTCCCCGGTTCGACCGAGCCCTGGGTGAGGTTCGCGCTCAGGGAGATGTCGGGATAGAGGCTCGCCGTGGCGACGCCGATGTCCGCTGTAGCTGCGTGGAATTCGGCTTCGGCGGTGAGGATGTCCGGCCGTTTGCGGACCAGCGCCGAGGGAATGGCGACCGGGATCGAATTCGGGATAGTGAAATCAGCCAGCGAGAAATCAGGCGCCGACCATTCGGCCGGCGATTTTCCGAGCAGCAGCGCGAGCTGGTGGCGCGCCTCCGCAAGACGGCGTTCGAGCGGGGGCAGGAGCGCGAGGTCCTGCGCAAGCTGGGTCTCTCCCAGGGAGCTATCGGAGCGTGGGGCGCCGCCGGCGGCCTGCGCCTTCTGGATCATGCCGATCACGCGCTGGTCGGCGTCGACAATCTCGGTGATCGAGCTCATCTCCGCCCGGATCGCCGCAATGCGGACCGCCTGGAGCGCGACGTTGGAGGAAAGCGTGAGATAGGCCGCGTCGGCTCGACGGGCCTCGCCCTCGGCGCGCGCGGCGGCGGCTTCCGAGGCGCGGCGTTTCTTTCCAAAGATGTCGAGGTCGTAGCGGCCGCTGACGCCGAGCTGGTAGAGATTGATGGTCGGGCTGGGGAAACCGACGAAGCCGAAGGACTGGGCATTGATCCGCTGGCGCTGGTCGCTGCCGGTAAAATCAACCTGGGGCGAGCGGGCGCCGTCGATCGCGCCTGCTTCGGCCAGCGCGCTGCGCAGGTTGGCCTCGACATAGGCGATGTCCGGACTGTCGGTCAGCGAAGCGCGCACCAGGCCGTCGAGTTCCTTCGAGCCCAGCGCCGTCCACCACGCGCCGCCGGCGCGGGCGTCGGGCGACAGCGTGACGTTCGCGGGCGCCTTGTCCCCGGCCATGGCGTAGCCGGCGACTGTCGGCGGCTCGGGGCGCTTGAAATCCGGACCCGCGCTTGCGCACGAGGCCGCCATGAAGGCGGCGAGGGCGATGGAGTTACTCGACTTCAACATGAACCGGACCGGAAGGTTGTCGTTTCGGCGACCGCATCATCAGCAGCATGGGCATGCACAGCAGGGTGACGATCAGCATCAAACGGAAATCGTCGATATACGCCACCATGGTGGCCTGCCGGGTTATTTCTCCGTTAAGCGCCGACATCGCTGCGACGCTGGGTCCAACCCCGCGGGCGGCGAGATCGGCAGCGACCACCGGATCGGCCGGGTTTATTCCCGTCGCCATGGACTCGTGCATCGCCTGTGCGTTGAACACGACCAGCGCCTGCATGATCGATATGCCGACCGAGGCGCCCAGGTTTCGGATCAGCGTGTTGACCGAGGATCCTTCCGCGCGCAGGTGCGGCGGCACGGTGGCGAAGGCAAGCGTCGACAGCGGCACAAAGATAAGCCCGATGCCGAAGCCCTGGATGATCCCGGAAATGATGAAGGGCGATGACGTCATCGACAGGTCGAACTGGGTCATCTGCCACAAAGCGAAAGCGCTGATCGACAGACCGGTGAACAGGATGATGCGGGTATCGATCTTCCCGATTAGCTGGCCGACGACGAACATGGCCAAGAAGGAGCCGAAGCCGCGCGGCATGCTGACAAGTCCAGCCGTCAGCACCGGATATCCCATCAGCATCTGCATCATCGGCGGGATCAGCGCCATGGTGGAGAAGAGCAATATGCCGATGAAGAAGCCCATGATGCACGCGGTCATGAAACTTCGGTCGCGGATGAGACTGCGGTCGAAGAAGGGGTGCGTCGCAGTCATGGTGTGGGTGATGAACACCCACAGCGCCATCGCGGCGATGACGCCATAGGCAATGATCTCGCTGGAGTCGAACCAGTCGAGGCTGGGCCCGCGGTCGAGCATCAGCTGCACCGAGCCGATGAAGATCACCAGTGCGCCGAAGCCGACGAAATCGAATGGCCGCGCGCGGTTCTTGCCGTCATGGCTGGTGAAGAACAGCACGCCGAGGAAGGCGAGGATGCCGATGGGCAGGTTGATGTAGAAGCACCAGCGCCAGGAATAATGCTCGGTGATGAAGCCGCCCACCGCCGGACCGAGAATCGGCCCCAGCAGCGCGCCCATCCCCCACACGGCCATGGCCTGGCCGTGTTTCTCGGGCGGGTTGATGTCGAGCATGATCGCCTGCGCCACCGGGATCAGTGAGGCGCCGAACACGCCCTGCAGCAGGCGGAAGATGACGATCTCGGGCAGGCTGGAAGCGATGCCGCACAGCATCGATGCGGCGGTGAAGCCGGCGATCGAAATCAGGTAGAGCCGCTTGCGTCCGATGCGGTCGGACAGCCAGCCGGCCAGCGGCGTCATGATCGCCGCTGAAATGATGTAGGAGGTGAGCACCCAGGTGATCTGTTCCTGGGAGGCCGAGACGCTGCCCTGGATGTGCGGCAACGCGACGTTGGCGATCGTCGTGTCCAGCGAGTTCATCACCGTCGCCAGCATGATCGAGACGGTGATGGGTCCGCGGTTGGCGGCGTCCTGGACGTTGCTCATTGCGCCATGCTCATGGGCTCGCGCCTGGCGTTACGGGGCGGCCGCTGCCGCTGGCTGGAGATCGACCTTGACCTGGGCGCTGAGGCCTGCGCGTCCGCAGTTTGCCGGCGGCGGCTTGTCGAACGCGATCTGCACCGGAAGGCGCTGGGTGACCTTCACCCAGTTGCCGGTCGCATTCTGGACGGGCAGGGCAGAGAAGGCCGAGCCGGTTCCGGGGCTGAAGCTGGCGACATGGCCCGTAAGCGGCGGCCCGGAGCAGGCGTCTATCTTGATCTCGGCGGGCTGGCCGACGGCCATCTTGGCGAGCTGGTCTTCCTTGAAGTTGGCTTCGACCCAGGGGACGCCGGACATCAGCCAGAACACGGTCTGGGCTGCATTCACATAGCCGCCAACCTGGAGCTGGTCGACGCGGGTGACGACGCCGCCGGTGAGCGCCTTGACCTCGGTATAGCCGCGATTGATCTCGGCCTTCTTCAGGCGCGCCTGGGCCGCCATGACGGAAGGCTGCTGCTCGATCGGCGATTCTGGATCGCCGTCGATATTGGCGAGCGCGGTGGCGGACTCCGCTTCAGCGGTCGCCAGGGCCGACTGGGCATTTTCAGAGGTGTGCTGGGCCTCATCGACCGCTTGCTGGGCGATCACGCCGGCCGCAAGCAGTTGCTTCTGGCGATCAAGCTCCCTGCGGGAGTAGGCCAGCGTCTGGCGCGCGGCCGTCACCGTGGACAGCGAGCGCTGATAAGTGGCGCGCAGGGAGCGGACCTGAAGCTCTGCCTGGGCGAGCTGGGCCCGCGCCTGTTCTGCCTCAACCTCGAAATCCTGGGCGTCGATGCGGAACAGCGGCTGTCCGGCCTCGACGCGCTGGTTCTCCTTCACCAGCACATCGATCACCCGGCCGGCTACGCTGGAGCTTACGGGCGCCTTGGCGATCTGGACGTAGGAGTTGTCCGTCGACTCGTATCGGCCGCCGGTGAGGATGAAATAGGCGACGCCGGCGCCGATCAGGATCGGCCCGAGGAGGATCAGCGGCACGCGCAGGGCGCGCAGGACGCCGCCCTTCTTTTTTACCGGCCTGATCGTGCCCGTCTGGGTTGTCGTGTCGGCCGACAAAGGCTGACTCCCGTCGCTCAACGCGCCCTCTCTTCGTGCTTCGTGCCTGAAGGTAAAGCGCCTGTCTGAAGAATCCGTGCGCTTGAGGGATATATAGCGCACTTGTCGAATGAGCGGAAATGATATCCTGTCACGTCTATTATGAATACACTCAATATGAATGCCTTAGATCTCAACCTGTTGCGTGTTTTTGATGCGCTACTGGAGGAGGGGAGCGTAACCCGGGCCGGGTCCCGTTTGGGGCTCAGTCAGTCGGCCGTGAGCCATTCCCTCGGCCGACTCAGGGCCCTTCTGGGGGACGACCTTTTCCTCCGGACCGCCAGCGGTGTTCGCCCGACCCAGCGAGCCAGCGAAATCGGGCCCGAGGTCCACGCCGCCCTGCGCCAGATCCAGTCGGCCCTGTCGGTGAAGACATTCGATCCGGCGATGACCGAGCAGCGTTTCACGATCATGGCCGGGTCGTTTTCCAGCGCGGTTCTGATCCCGCTCCTGGTCGCGGAAATGACCCAGCAGGCGCCTCGCGCCGAACTGCTGATCGCCGAGGGCGCCCCTGACATCATGGAGCAGCTCGACACGCGTCGCGTCGATTTCGTCGTCGGATCGATCGAGTCCGCTCCCGAACGTGTCCAGTCCGAGGTCCTGTTGCGGGAAACTCTGGTCTGGGTCGTGCGCGCCGGACACCCGCTGACGCGGGGAAAAGCGACGCTAGAGCGGCTTGTGAAGACACCCCACGTCGCCATCCGGCGTCGCCGCAACGAAGCCGAGACACGGCCGGGCGCCTTGATGATGCGGGCAAGCTGGGAGGACCTTGGCGCCTTCGAGAACGAGCTGCGCTCCAAGGGCCTCAGGCGCCGGATCGGCGTCACAGTACCGGACGCTTATTCGGCCCTCGCCGTCGTGCGCCGGTCCGACATGGCTGCCCTGATCCCCCGGCGGTTGGCGGAATTGTCCGCCCAGAGCGGACTCCTTGCCATGGTGCGCCCGCCCTACCGGTCCCCAACGGTCGAATTGAACCTGCTCAGCCTGCGCGAGCGGCTGTCCGAACCGTCACAAACCTGGATGCGCACCCTGCTGACCGGCGTGGCTGTCAAACTCGCCGAGCTCTGAAGCTCGAAAACGCGGCGCTTTGAGATTCCGGGTTCCTGAGTAGTCTTGTGATTGCCCCTTTGGAGGAAACACGGAGTCTGATTTGAGCGGCATCGAATATCTGGCCCCTGCGACCATAGCGGACGCGGTGAAGGCGCTTGGACAGGCCAGGGGCGGGGCGAAGCTGCTGGCGGGAGGCACTGACCTCCTGGTGCAGATGCGCGGCGGCCGGCTGAAGCCGCAGGTCATCGTCGACCTCAAGCGCATCCCGGGCATGCTCGAGATCAAGGCCGACAAGGACGGCTTCCTGATCGGCGCAGCTGTTCCCGGGGTTATGCTTGGCGAGCACGACGCGCTGCGCAAGGTGTGGCCCGGCGTCGTCGAGGCGGCGAACCTGATTGGATCCACACAGGTGCAGGGCCGGGCAAGTCTGGGCGGCAATCTCTGCAACGCTTCACCGGCGGCGGACAGCGTGCCGGCGCTGGTAGCGGCGGCGGCGGTATGCATCGTCGAAGGCGCGAAGGGACGGCGTGAAGTTCCCGTCGAAAAAATCCAGGCCGGTCCAGGCAAGACGACACTGGCGCCGGGCGAAATCCTTGTGGCGTTCCGGCTGCCGCCGAGACCGCCGAAATCAGGCGATGCCTACCTGCGCCTGATCCCTCGCACCGAGATGGACATCGCCGTCGTAGGCGCCGGCGTCAGCATAACGCTCGATGGTTCCGGCAAGTGCACGGCTGCTCGCGTCAGCGTCGGCGCCGTAGCGCCGACAACGCTGCTGGTCGAAGCCGCTGGCGCGGCGCTTGTGGGCAGCACGCTCGGCGCCGATGCCTTGTCGAAGATGGAAGCAGCGGTGACCGCCGCCTGCAAACCGATCAGCGACAAGCGGGGCACAGCGGAGTATCGGATAAAGATCGCCTGCGTGCTGGCGCGCCGGGCGGCGACAATTGCATTTGAAAGAGCGAACGCATGAGCCGGGTTCGGATCTCGACGACGGTCAATGGCGAGCCGGTGGAATTCCTCGGTGGCGGCGGACAGTCGCTGCTGGATGCGTTGCGCGATGAGCTGAGATTGACCGGCAGCAAGGAAGGCTGCGGCACGGGCGATTGCGGCGCCTGTTCGGTGATCGTGGACGGGCGGCTGGTTTGCTCCTGCCTGATGCTGGCGCCCGAGGCCGAAGGCAAACGCATCGAGACGATCGAGGGCATGGCCGACAACGGCCACATGCATCCGCTGCAGATCCAGTTCCTGGAGCACGCGGCGCTGCAATGCGGCTTCTGCACGCCGGGTCTGCTGATGGCGTCAAAGGCGCTGCTCGATCGCAATCCTGATCCGAGCGAAACCGAAGTGCGCTACTGGCTCGCCGGAAACATGTGCCGGTGCACCGGCTATGACAAAGTCGTCCGCGCCGTGCTCGACGCCGCCAAGGACCTCCGCCAGGAGACCACACGATGAGCGATGGAAACCAGAAGCCGTCCACCGACCTGAAAGTCGTCGGCACTCGCCCGGTGCGCCCCGACGGCGCTGACAAGGTGACCGGCCGCGCCATGTTCGGCGCCGACTTTCATCTTCCAGGCATGTTGACCGGCCGCGTGAAGCGCAGCCCGCATGCTCACGCCAAAATCGTGCGCATCGATACGAAAGCCGCCGAAGCTCTGCCCGGCGTGAAGGCAGTGGTCACCGGGGCCGACTTCAACGCGGGTAGCGGTGAGATCGAGGCGGGTGAGGGCGCGACTGCCGTTCGCGATGTGGCCGCCAACTGCCTTGCCATGGGCAAGGCGCTCTATGCCGGCCATGGCGTGGCTGCGGTGGCGGCGACCAGCCCGGAGATTGCGGCCGAGGCGCTCGACCTGATCGATGTCACCTACGAAGTCCTGCCGCATGTGATCGATGTCGACACCGCGATGGCGCCGGATGCGCCTGTGCTGCATACCGACATGTTCACCAAGGGCGTCACGCCTGCGCCGACGAAGCCGTCGAACGTGGCGCACAAGCACGTGCTGGGACGCGGCGATGTGCCCGGCGCATTCGCGGCTGCGGACGTGGTCATTGAAGGCCACTACGAAACCGCTGCCGTGCACCAGGGCTATATCGAGCCGCACGCCTGCGTCGCTACCTTCGGCGCCGACGGCCAGAGCACGGTGTGGTGCTCCAGCCAGGGCCAGTTCCTGGTGCGGGCGCTGTGCGCCAAGATTCTCAACATCCCGCTGTCGGATCTGAAGGTCATCCCGGCCGAGATCGGCGGCGGCTTCGGCGGCAAGACCACGGTCTATCTCGAACCGGTCGCGCTCGCGCTGTCGCGCAAATGCGGGCGGCCGGTGCGGATGGTGATGTCGCGCGAGGAAGTCTTCCAGGCCAGCGGCCCGACATCGGGCACGTCGATGGACATCAGGCTTGCGGCGACGAAATCCGGAAAGATCACCGGCGCCGAGATGACGCTGAGATACCAGGCGGGCGCCTTTGCGGGCTCGCCGGCCAATCTCGGCGCCATGACCGCATTCGCCTGCTACGATGTCGAGAACCTGGCGCTTGTCGCCTATGATGTCGTCTCCAACCGGCCGAAGGTCGCTGCTTATCGCGCGCCCGGCGCCCCGATGGCCGCCTTTGCGGTTGAAAGCGCGATCGATGATCTCGCCAAAAAGCTCGGCATGGACCCGATCGACATCCGCATCCTCAACGGCGTGCGCGATGGCGTGAAGACAGTCTACGGCGCGACGGTGCGCGCTCCTGCCTTCATCGATGCCCTCGAAGCGATCAAGGCGCATCCGCACTATTCCGCGCCGCTGAAGCCCAACCAGGCGCGCGGCGTTTCCTGCGGCTTCTGGTTCAATATCGGCGGAGAGTCGTCCGCCGCGGTCCATGTCGACGAGGATGGCGGCGCCACCGCCGTCTCCAGCAACCCCGACATCGGCGGTTCGCGCGCCTCCATGGCGATGATGGCCGCCGAAGTGCTCGGCCTGCCGATCGAACGTGTGCGCGCCACGGTCGCCGACACAACTTCCATCGGCTTCAGCGGCTCCACCGGCGGTAGCCGCGTCACCTTCGCGACCGGCATGGCCATGACGCAGGCGGCGCAGAAAGTGGTTGAGGATCTGAAGCGCCGCGCCGCGCAGACATGGGAAATCGACATCGCCAAGGTCGAATGGCGCGACGGCGCCGCGCATTGCCTCGATCCCGCCAAGGACGTGAAGCCGCTGACCATCAAGGCGCTCGCCGCAAAGTCGGCGCGCACTGGCGGTCCGATCGCAGCCGAAGTCTCGATCAACGCCCAGGGCGCCGCTCCGGGCTATGGCGTTCATGTCTGCGATCTCGAGATCGATCCCGAGACCGGCCGCACGACGATCGTTCGCTATACCGCTGCGCAGGATGTCGGCCGCGCCATTCACCCGGCCTATGTCGAGGGCCAGCTGCAGGGCGGCGTGGCGCAGGGCGTCGGCTGGGCGCTGAACGAGGAATATGTCTACGGACCGGACGGCGTACTGCAGAACGCCGGCTTCCTCGACTACCGCATGCCGGTCGCCTCCGACCTGCCGATGATCGACACCATCCTGGTCGAGACCAAGCCCAACGCGCGCCATCCCTTCGGCGCCAAGGGTGTCGGCGAGGTTCCGATCGTGCCGCCGCTCGCGGCCGTATCGAACGCTGTCAGCCAGATCGTCGGCAAGCGGATGACATCTCTGCCGCTGTCGCCTCCGCGTATTCTGGCGGCGATGGAGAAGAGGTAGGCGCTTGCCGCGCGTGCAATCGATCTCGTCGCAGGTTCGCGACTTCACCGGAGGCCTCGACGCCTTCGATGTCGAAGCGACGACGGTGCGGGCGCTGATCCGCGAACTTGACGCGCGCTTTCCGGGCCTCGGCGAACTGGTCGAGGAGAAGATGGCCATCGCCATCGACGGAGAAATTCACCAGGACGCGCTCGGCGCCACGCTGGGTCCCGCAAGTGAAATCGTGCTGATCCCGAAGATTTCCGGAGGGTGAGGGCCGGTCAGCGGGATCGGCCTCGCGCGGACACCGGCCAGATGTCGACCAGCGTGTCGCCGCGCACGACGTGGTACCAGTCATAGAGATTGACGGTCGGATCGCAGTGCGGCGCGGTCAGTACCACACGGTCGCCGGGCTGGAACTGCAATCCAGCCGCGAGGATTGCGCCGTGCTCGTCGCCCATGAAGAAGAACTTGGCGTCGGCCGGCGCGCCGAACTGAATGGCGGGCGATCCGCCATCGGTCGACATCGACTTGAAGCCTGAATCAAGCGTCGCCATGCCTGGCGTGTTGGCGCTCACCACGCTGGCGTCGATGTACAGCGACGTCGGGAAGGGCTCGCCATTGCCGCCCTGGATGTCGCAATCAAGGTACTGCTTATCCATAAAGACGTAGGAGCCGGCCTGCAGCTCGTTCAGCACGCCGATACCCGCGTCGATCACATGCGTGCCAGTGCCGCCGCCGGTGACGACCTGCGCCGGTGCGCCCGCGGCCTTCAGCGCTTCCAGTACTGTGCGGAGGTAATCGAAGCGCTGGCCAACTTGTTCCCTGCGCTCTTCGAACGAGACGACGTGCTGCTCCCGGCCGCAATAGAATTGCACGCCAAGATAGTTGAGCGATGGCGATGACTTGATAACCCTGACCAGCGCCACCGCAGCTTCGGCTGAGCCAACGCCGGTGCGTCTTATCCCGGGGTCGACATCGATCAGGACGTTGAGTTTCTTCGGCTGTCCTGTCATCGCGCGGGCAATCGCCGCGGCATTGTCCGGATGATCGATCACCACCCGTAAATCAGGCAGCCGCAAATTGAGAGCGAGGAGCCGTTCAATCGCCTGCGGCGTCACTACGGGCGAGGTGATCAGGATGCTGTCGACGCCGCCGGCATCTGCTATCGCCTCTGCTTCGCCGATCTTGGCGCAGCAGACGCCGACTGCGCCCGCCTCCACCTGCAGCCGCGCAATGTCGCCGGACTTGTGCGTCTTGGCATGTGGGCGCAACGCCAGCTTGTTCGCCTTCGCGAACGAAGCCATGCGGGCAATGTTGGCTTTCAGCACGTCGAGCTCAATGACCAGGACCGGCGTATTGAGGCTAGCGCGGCCGCCCTGGCGTCCGATCAGGTGGGCATGCAGGCTCTTGTCATCCATGGCGCGATGTTCGCGGGCGCCGGGCTGAAGTCAATGTCGGTCTTCCAGGCGGTCTTTCTGCCGGTCGGGCCTCGTGTTAGCGAAGACCCATGCATGACGTGATCGTCGTCGGGGCAGGCAGCAGCGGGTGCGCCATTGCGGCGCGCGCCTCGGAGGATCCCAACCGCACCGTGCTGCTGGTCGAGGCGGGGCCGGACTACAGCGACATCTCGAAGACGCCGTTCGACCTTTACAACGGTCACACCAATTCCCTGTCGGCGCATGACTGGAAGTTCGCGCACTTCCCCACACGCCAGCGGGAACTGCGCTTCCCGCGCGGCCGCGTTGTCGGCGGATCGAGCGCCGTCAACACCGCCATAGCCTTGCGCGGCATGCCCGAGGATTTCGAGGAATGGGCCGACATGGGTCTGCCCGAATGGAGCTGGCGGGGCGTGCTGCCGGCCTATAAGCGCCTTGAACGCGATCTCGATTACGGTGATCGCGATTATCATGGCGATGCCGGCCCGATCACCATCCGCCGCTATCCGCTGAACGAAATGGGTCCGCAGCATGTCGCCTTCCTCGAGGCGGCGCGCGAGCTGGGCTATCCGGATTGCCCGGACGCCAACGATCCTGACGGTTGGGGCTCCGGTCCCCAGCCGATGAACAAGCTGGGCCAGCTCCGCGTCTCCTGCGCCATCGGTTATCTCGCGCCGGCGCGTGTGCGGCGGAACCTGACGATACGCCCCGACACCCTGGTCACCCGCGTGCTGGTGGAGAACGGGCGGTGCGTCGGCGTCGAGGTGCGCGATGCCGATGGTGCCACGGTGACGCTCCACGCAAAGTTGGTCGTGCTGTCGGCCGGCGCGCTCATGACGCCTGCGATCCTGATGCGGTCCGGCCTTGGCCCGCGCGAGCAGCTGGAGAAGCACGGCATTCCAGTCGTCCGTCATATGCAGGGCGTCGGCCAGAATCTCAGCGACCATCCGGCCCTGTCAGTCACGCTGCGGCCGAAGGATCCAGCGATGGTCGACCACGACAAACCGATCATCCAGACCATCCTGCGCTACACCGCCAAGGGCTCCGACAAGCGTAACGACCTGCAGATCGAGATGCTCTCCTTCAGCGGCAGGCGCGAAGACCCGCAATTCGCCATCGCGGGTGTGATCGAGTATCAGTATGGCCGCGGCGAACTCACGCTGGCTTCTGCCAGCCCCGATGCTCCGCCAGTGATCAGCCAGCGCTTCTGCGAGGACGAGCGGGACCTCTCCCGGCTGGTGAGCTGTTACAAGGATGTGCTTGGCTTTGTCCGGTCGAAACCGGTCGCCGATCTTGCAGAAACCATCGTCTTCCCGCGCGGCGGATCGCCGACGGATGACGACATCGCCATGCTGATCCGGCGCTTTGCAGGTAGCGGCTATCATCCCTGCGGCACCGCGAAGATGGGCGTCGCCTCCGATCCCTCGGCGATCGTGAACCAGCATGGGTGCTGTCTTGGCGTCGATGGGCTCGCCGTGGCCGACGCCTCGATCATGCCGTTCGTTCCGCGCGCCAACACCAACCTCACCGCCATCATGATCGGCGAAAAGGTAGGCGAGTGGCTCCGCACGCGACCTGCCGTTTATGGGCTCTGAGGCATGACCGTCGATCTCGTCATTCGCAACGCCCGCATTCTCGATGGAACCGGCGCGCCCACTTTCGAGGGCGACGTCGAGGTGGATGACGGCCGCATCCGCAGCGTGGGCGCTGCCGGGGCCGCCGCGCGGGAGGAGATCGACGCGAAGGGTCTCCATCTCTCTCCCGGCTTCATCGACGTGCACACGCACGATGACGGCGCCTTCCTTCGCTATCCCGACATGCACTTCAAGCTGGCCCAGGGCGTGACGACCTGCGTCTGTGGCAATTGCGGATTCAGCGCCGTTCCCAACATTCCAGGCGAGGATCCTGGCCCGGCAAGCGGGGGAATTCTCGCCGGCGCGCAGGGCGACTTCGCCGACCTCGAGGGCTATTTCGACGCCGTGCTGGCCAAGCGCCCGGCGATCAACGCCATCATGCTCGTCGGCCACAACACCGTGCGCGCGCAGGTGATGGGCATGGACAACCACGCCTCCACCTCCGCCGAACGCGCCGCTATGCGCGCCAAGGTTGCCCTGGCGATGGAACAGGGCGCGTGCGGCTTCTCCACCGGCCTCATCTATCGCCCCGGCCGCTGGAGCGACACGGACGAAGTGGTCGAGCTGGCCCGCGAAGTTGCGCCGCATCAAGGCCTCTACACCACCCACATGCGCAATGAAGGAGACAAGCTGATCGAGGGGGTCGAGGAAACGCTGGCCATCGGCCGCGCGGCCGGCGTTCACGCTCACATCTCGCACCACAAGGCGGCGGGCAAGGCGAACTGGGGAAAGGTGAAGGAGTCGCTGGATCTGGTCGACCGCGCCAAGGCCGCCGGACAGAAAGTGACGCTCGACGTCTATCCTTACACCGCCGGCAGCGGCCGTATGGTCGAATATTTCCGCCTCGACAATATCGACCGCAACTTCGCCGAGGTGATCCGCATCGCCAACTGCCCGGCCTTCCGCGAATTCGAAGGCCGCATGCTGATCGATATTGCGCGCGCGCGGGGCGAAGACATCGCCGACACCGTCCGCCTCATCCTCACCGCGCCCAAGGGCGACCGGACGATCTGCATCCACTTCATCATCGACGAGGCCGATATCGAGGCGAACCTCCGTTACCCCGGGATGATGGTCGGTTCGGACGGCATCCCGACCCTCAACGGCAAGCCGCATCCACGACTGTTCGGAACCTTCCCGCGCGTGCTCTCGGAATATGTCCGCAAGCGCGGCGTGCTGACGCTGGAGGATGCGGTGGCGCGGATGACATCGGTTTCGGCTGAAACATTTGGCCTGAAGGACCGCGGCCGAATCGAGCCCGGCTTCCACGCCGACCTCGTCCTGTTCGATCCCGGAACAGTCACCGATACCGCAACCTATGACGAGCCCAAGCAGACCCCCACAGGCGTGCCCATGGTCGTCGTCAACGGCAAGATCGCCTGGCGCGATGGCGCTCACACCAACGCCGGCTCAGGCCAGATGCTCCGCTATCGGCGTGAGGCTTATCGGGGTCCATCGACGGGCGCCTAGCGGCTCAACAGCGCCTTCGTGGTGAGAACCGCCGCCACCCATGCCAGGCAGAGCATCGCTGACCCTGCCCACGCTACAGGACTGATGCGGACAGGGCGGCGCGACCGCACCGGGACGTCCGGAGAATACGCCGTCATGACTTGCAGGCAGAGGAACAGCCCGGCCCATATGGCGGCTGGCGCGAGCGAGATCCATGCAGCGCTGCCGGCCAAGAAGTTTCCCATGATCCCTCTCCAATCCTGAGTCTCAGGCGACCCGTCCAAGCCGCGCGCGTGGAAACTTTCTTACGCCGGCGGGGCCGGGAACGCGTGGCCAGCAGCGCTCGCTGGTGACGAACTCGGCGCCGCTGGCGAGCGCGAGCGTCAGCAGGCCCTCGTCTTCGACATTGTCGAGCCGGAGCAGGATGCGCTGGCGCCGCAACCGCGCCGCCCAGCGCTGGATGTGCCGGGCGTAATACTCCTTGGACAGCTCATCATGCTGGCGTGGCGACAGGGCGAAAGAGGCTGTCACGGCGCCGGTGGCGCCCAGGGCGTCAAGCGCCGGCTCGCTTTCGTGGAGCTGGAGCGTGATGTCGCTGCTGACCGGGCGCAGCGAGCGCACCCACTCCGCGATTGTCGTGGGCGGTGTGCCCGGTTCGATCTCCGCGATGCGGCCAAGGATGTGATGACGGAGGTGAGCGGGCGTCTCGTACAGGCGAGCAAGAAAGCTCTGCCGCCGCTCGCGGTCCTGAAGCGTGGTGGCATGGACTGAGTATCCGACCAGGCAGTGCAGGCCGGCGTCCAGTGAAAGCTGTGCTTCCTGCGTCATGCGGGCGAGGTTCGCGATATCGAGCGCGAGAAAGTCGACATCGGAATGGACGCGCGTTTCCATCCATCGGGCGTCATACATGGCGGTGGAAGAGGCGCCGGCAAGGAAAGCCGGTGTGAGCCAGTAGGTTGTCAGCGCCTCCTTGCCTACGTCCCACATGGGCAGCCAGATGACGGAGTGATCCCCGCCGCGCACTGGCATCGCCGCCGCCGCGCCACCGCCGTTCAGCACGGACGCGAGCTGCGCCGGCGTCAACGTCTCCCGCATGAGCTCGACACGAAGCGCTGCGAGACCGGCCTCGGCGCGCAGGATGGAATCGAGCGTCAGTCCCAGCGACGTCATCTCGGCTGCGAGGTCGCGATAAGGGACGGGGCAGAGGATGATGACGAAGCCACCAGCCCCGGGAACAATGACATCTTCCGGGTTGAGCTCCGCTGGCAGTGTTTGCGCCAGAATACTTCGAGCCGTCGCGAGAAGCCGCGAGCGCGTCTCATCGTCGGCAGCCTCGCCGCCGGTGAACCGTATGCGAGCGGTCTCGAACGAGCGGTTATCCAGGGCGCTCATGTCTGCCTGTACGTTGCGGTCCGGAAAGCAGGCATCGTCATCGATCACTCCGCGTGGACAAGTTCGGCGTCATGGTCGGCGGGTTCGCTCTGCAGCCGGCCCGAAAGCAGCGCCTCGAACTCGGTCGCGGTCATTGCCGAGCCGTAGAGGAAGCCCTGCGCCGTGTCGCATCCATAGCCTTGCAGCATCCTCGATGCGGCGGGGGACTCCACGCCCTCGGCGCAGACGGCGAGCCCGAGCTCGTGGGAGAGCGTAACCAGTGTGCGGACGATGGTCTGCGCTTCCTTGCTGGCCGGCATGTCGCGCACGAACGAGGCGTCTATCTTCAGCTCGTTGAACGGCATGCGGTACAGCTCGACGAGCGAGGAGTGGCCGACGCCGAAATCGTCGATCGAAAGCGAGATTTCCTTCAGACGAAACCGGGTGAGCACGTCTATGGCGGTGGGCCCGTCCTGCATGGCGGCGCGCTCGGTGATTTCCAGCATGAGGCGCTGTGGCGGTATGCCGGCATGGCGGAGCATCGCCTCGACGCGGTCAGGGAAGTCAAGGTCAGAGAGAAGGCTGGAGGGCAGGTTGACGGCAATCGTGAGCTTGCGGCGGTCGTCCTCCCACCGCCTGAGCTGGCCTATCACCTCGGAAAGGACCCAGGACGAAAGCGTTTCGATGAGGCCCTCTTCCTCCGCCATCGGGATAAAGCGGTTGGCGGTAAGCAGGCCGCGGGTGGGATGACGCCAGCGGACCAGGGCTTCGGCGCCCACGATCTGCTGGGCGCCGCCCTTGAGATCGACCTTGGGCTGGTAGCGGACTTCGAACTGGCCCTGGCTCAGCGCGTCGAGCAGTTCGTTCGGCGACACATGGCGAAGGCCGTTCCGCACGTTGATCAGGAAGGTGCGCAGCGCCTCGGTGGCGAAGGGTTTCGGAAAGCTCGGCGCCATTTCCAGGCCGTATTCTCGGCCAAGCCGGAAAGCGGCGGCAAGCGTCTTCGGATCGGCCGCGCTGACGATGGCGACCTTGGCCGAGCAGTGCGCTTGCGCCAGGCGGCGCATCAGCTTGACGCCATCGCCATCGGGCATCGCCAGATCGAGAAAAACGATGGCTGGGCCGAACTGCTGCACCACCGAGATCACATTGCCCGGCGTCGACGTCGTCATCACTTCATAGCCGCAGCTCGCCGCTATGTCGCTAACGAGGCTGAGGATGGCGTCGTCATCGTCGATGATCAGAAGGCGTCGATGGTTCATTGAGGCGCCCGCTGCGCTTCACCGGCGTCCCGCCACGAGCGCCAGATGGCCCGCACCTCGTCGGCCAGCGTCATCGGATCGAAAGGCTTGGCCACCACGCCGGCCGCGCCGAGAGATCGGTACCGGTTGATTTCGGAAGCCTGGACTCGCGCAGTCATGAACACCACCGGCACCGTGGCGAGTTCCTGGCGGGCAAGAATGGTCTTCAGGAAAGCGGGACCGTCCATCTCCGGCATCATAACATCGAGCAGCAGCAGATCGGGTTGTGCGGCGGCAAGCCCCTCGAGCGCGCGCCGCGGCCCCTCGAACGTCGTCACGCGCAGGCCGCCGATTGTCTCGAGCGCCAGCGACGCGACGTGCAGGATGTCCGGGTCGTCATCCACGCAGGCGATGTGCGAAAGCGTTTCAGGCATTTTGCCTTTTCCTTTCCCGGTTCTTTTCGGTCGTAGCCGCGCGACGTGCAGTCGCCGGGCGTTCCAGCGAGGGTTCGACGAACGGCATTTCCACAAAGAAGGTCGAGCCTTCGCTGCTTGAAGCTGCAAGGCCCGCCTCGCCATTCATGAGGCGCGCAAGCTGCCGCGAGATGCTCAGGCCAAGACCGGATCCCTCGCGCTCGCGGGTGTTGGAATTGTCCCCTTGCGCAAATTTCTCGAACAGGTGGGCGCGTAGCGAGGCTGGAACCCCCGTGCCGCGATCGTGCACCAGGATCCGCGCAAAAGCGCCGTTCGCCTTTGCCTCGATGCGGACAATCGTCCCCGGTCGCGTGAACTTAGCGGCGTTGGACAGAAGATTCGCCATCACCTGCTGCAGCCGGCCGCCGTCGGCGACGACCAGCGGCATTCCAGCCTCGACGGCCAGCTCCTTTCCAGCACATTGGGATCCTAAGCTTAGAATTCCACGTGGACAAGTTGTCGCG
>JADMIO011475763.1_pt1 | contig 65730 bp, 53 predicted proteins | sample 8958161 | NCBI WGS metagenome assembly JADMIO01 (sample SAMN16585339, study PRJNA669376) | soil metagenome | isolation source: Crop rotation soil | place: USA: Cullars Rotation, Alabama | collected 2011
CGACAACTTGTCCACGTGGAATTCTAAGCTTAGGATCCCAATGTGCTGGAAAGACTTCAGGATTACTCGGTGCGAGAGCGATGTCGCCGAGCGAGAGCGTGCCTTGTCGCTCGAAGATGGGCTTCCACGTGACGCCGCCGTTCGTCGTCTTCCATAAACCGCCGGAGGCGCTGGCGACGTAGACCACGTTTGCATCACCCGGCACGCCTTCAACATCGGAGATGCGTCCGCCCATGATCGCGGGGCCGATGCTCCGATATTCGAGACGAGAAAACGCTTCTTCGTATGGCGACTTCGTGACGCCGCCGTTTTGCGCAAAAACGGTTGCGGCGAGCAGACAAATAACCAGCAGGGGCAGTGGAAAACGCATATTTTTCTCCTTAGGCTAAAGACTAACGCGGATGATACTGATCTGTGGCATATTTACAAACATGACATTCACTCAAACCGAGCGCACGAAGCTTAAGCGACTACCGAAGCGCGGTCATTTCGATCGCGAGACTGTTTACGGAATTCTTGATGAAGGGTTTATTTGTCACGTCGGCTTTGCGGCGGAAGGGCAGCCGTTTGTTATTCCGACCGGATATGCCCGCAATGGCGACATGCTTTACATCCATGGTTCAGCGGCGAGCCGGATGTTGCGGACGTTGTCGACCGGAGTTGATGTGTGCGTGACGGTGACGATCATTGACGGGCTCGTGCTGGCGCGCTCGGCGTTTCATCATTCGATGAACTATCGATCGGTAGTGATCTTTGGACGAGCGAAGTTGATTGAAGATCAGGAAGAGAAGATGGCGGCGCTTTTGGCGTTGTCGGAGCACTTCATTCGTGGGCGATGGGCGGAGGTGCGTGAACCGACGGAACAGGAGATGAAGGCTACTACAGTGCTGTCGTTACCGTTGGTGGAGGGCTCGGCGAAGATACGCACTGGCCCACCGCTGGATGATGAAGAGGATTACGAGATGGATGTATGGGCGGGGGTAATACCTTTGCAGTTGGTGGCGGGGGAACCGGTTGCTGATCCTCGATTACCGGAAAACATTCAAATTCCCGCTTACGCGCGTGAGTACAAACGTTAAGACTTCTCACGCAGCGACGCAACGGCGCAACGAACACGCCGCTGCGCCGTTGCGTCGCTGCGTGAGTTACTTCTTCAGCGCCTCCACCAGAACTCGCCCAGTTGAATTACTCGGCGCGGTGATTCTCAAGAGCGCTGATAGTGTGGGCGCGATGTCGGCGGGTGTGGCGGCCTCGAGATATCTGCCAGCATTCACACCCGGGCCCATGATGATCGTCGGCACGTGCGTGTCGTAGGAGTAAGGCGAGCCGTGCGTTGCCGTGATCGTCTCCGCAATGTACTTGTACGGCTCCGCCACCATCACTACATCACCACTGCGCGCGGGATAGAACCCATGCAGCGCCCGCCGCTCGATCGGATCAGTCACTGACGTCGCTCCACGCAACAACTGCAATTTCGAAAAGCACCGCGCAATCCCTGGCACACTCAGCGCCGCCCGAATTACGACCTGCGAAAACTCCTCGACATCCACCCCATCACGCTTCAACGCATCGTAGTTGAAGTAGATGTTGTTATTGATGAACCACTGCCGCCACGACGTGCCTTCCTGAAACTGAAGCAGGTAATCAGTCGACGGATCGGGTGTCTTCCCGTGCGGGTTGTAACGCGCGCTGATCGCGGCCTGAATCTTCCCCATCACGGTCGCGAACGGAATTCTCCCACCACCCAAACCTAGCGCCGCCGCGTGTTCAGGAATCGGCGAAACACCGTGATCAGCCGTGAATGCAACAAGAGTGTTTGAGAGTCCAACGCGCGCGTCGATGAAATCAAGCAGCGTGGCGATGTTGCGATCCGTGCGCACAGTCACGTCCATCACTTCCTGGCTGTATGGACCAAAGCGATGACCAACGTAGTCATTCGCCGAGAAGCTCACCGTCAGCACATCGGTATCATCGTCCTGCCCGAGCTGCTCGTTGACGATTGCCTCTTCCGCAAACGACACGAGCAGCTCGTTCGTGAACGGCGTGTAGTCGAGCGCGTTGTAGAATTTTCCTTTGGGGCTGGTCTCGCCGCCGGTCACAGTGTGTGGAAAGGTATTGGTGTCGGGCGTCCACGCGTTGCTCACGTCTTCCCATTTCGGATCGTCTGGCCCGACGCGTTTGAGATACTCATCCTCTGGCAACACGCGTTCCCACTTCGCGCCGAAATATTTGTCTGCGGGTTTGGTGGCGTTGAATTTCGTGACCCAGGCGGGTAACTGGTTGAAGTAATAGGTCGACGAGACCATCGTGCCGGACCAGGTGCTGAACCAGTACGCCGCGTTCGCATGACGGCCCGCGGGCAGAATCGCTGAGCGATCTTTCACGGAGATACCGATCACTTTGGCGCGATCGTTGGTTGCGAGACGTAGCTCGTCGCCCACAGTTGAGGCCATCAGACGCGATGGACTCGAGGCGGTCTCGGTTGAGGTTCCGCCAAGCAGTTTAACTGACTCATCGGAGACGCTCGTGATGCGCTTGCCGGTCGCGCGGTCCAGCCATTCGTTGCCGATGATGCCTGACTCAGCGGGATACGCGCCGGTCATCATCGTGCCGTGACCCGGCGCGGTATAGGTCGGCATGTGATCGTAGTTGGACTGCGTCCACGACGCACCGTCGCGCATCAACCGCCGGAACCCGTTTGGACCAAAAAGATCCCCGAAGCGTTCGAGATAGTCGTAGCGAAACTGGTCTACTACGATCAGCAGCACGAGTCGCGGGCGCTTTTGAGCGGAAGGTTGTGTCCGTCGTTGAGCAAAACCAACGGAACTGAAAAAGACAGTTATTGTTAAGACGAAGGAAAGGAGAGTCCGTCGACGCATGCGGCGCATGGTAACACGGATAAGAGTTTTCTCACGCGGCGGCGCGGCGGCGCAACGTTAGTTGTTTTTCGTTGCGCCGTTGCGCCGCCGCGTGAAAGGTTTTACTCGTAGCGTAGCGCTTCGATTGGATCCAGCGCCGCAGCTTTGCGTGCCGGGTAGTAGCCGAAGAAGATCCCAACGGCAGCCGAGAACAGCACTGAACCTATGATGGCCATCATCGAGACGAGTGTGGGCCAACCGAGAAATGCGGGTATCGCCAGCGAGAGCGCGATGCCGAGAACGATTCCCACCGTGCCACCCATCAGACTCAACACGATCGACTCAATCAAAAACTGACTACGCACCGCCGACGAACGCGCGCCGATCGCCATGCGAATACCAATCTCGCGAGTGCGCTCCGTCACCGAGACGAGCATGATATTCATGATCCCGATGCCGCCGACGAGCAGCGAAACACCTGCGATACACGCCAGCAGGATCGTCATCGTCTTACTGGTCTCGTTTGCAGCTTCCGCCACGTCAGTCATGTTTCGAACCGTGAAATCATTCGGCTCACTGGCGGTCAGTTTGTGACGCTGGCGCAGCAACTCAGTAATCTGCTCCTGCGCGGTGTACGTCGCATCCTGCGAAATCGCCGAGACGAACGCGATCTGAACCCGATCGCGGCCGAGAATCTTCTTCTGCACCGTCGTGTAGGGCGCAAACGCGACGTCGTCCTGATCGCGGCCCTGCGGATCCTGTCCCTTGCGCGCCATCACGCCAACGACGCGGAACGGCAGATTCATCACACGAATATCCTGCCCGATCGGATCAGTGCCGGGATAAAGACTGTCAGCCAGCGTTTGTCCGATGACGATTACGCGCGCTGCGGTGCGCACGTCAGCGTCGGTAAAGAATGAGCCAGTCGCAACCGGCCACTTGCGGATTTCAGGATACTGCTCACTGACGCCGGTGACCGCCGTGTTCCAGTTCATGTTGCCGGCGACGAGTTGCGAACGCGCGTTCACGTTTGGAGTGACCATCGAAACGCTGGGCACCTCGCGCTTGATGGCGTCGAGGTCGTCCACCGTTAGCGTGTTCGTACCAGTATCACCTGTACCGCTACGAACACCGCCGACGTTTTGGGCACCCGCGCTCACAAACAGCAAATTCGTGCCGATGCTCTCAATCTGGGCCTGCACCGAGGCCGACGCGCCCTGGCCGATGCTCACCATCGCGATCACGGCGGAGACGCCGATGATGATGCCGAGCATGGTCAAAGCCGCGCGCATCTTGTTACGAACAAGAGCGCGAAACGCGACGCGAATGATCATTAAGAGGTTCATTGTTCTTCGTCCTCGTCCTCATCATCGATGATGGGGAGGTTCTTCAATTCTTCCGCTGCGTTACGTCGATGCTCGACGGGACGGTCTGACTTGATCTTTCCATCCTTGAAAACGATCACGCGGTCAGCGTATTCCGCGATGTCGGGCTCGTGCGTAACCAGCACTAAAGTTATGCCGAGCTCTCGGTTCAAGCGTTGAAAGATCTCCATCACTTCAACCGACGTACGCGAGTCGAGGTTACCGGTCGGCTCATCCGCGAGAATCAACGCCGGATTGTTGACGAGCGAACGCGCTACTGCGACACGCTGCTGCTGTCCGCCTGACAACTGATTCGGATGATTCTGCTCACGTCCCGACAGACCAACTGCGGCGAGGGCTTCGATCGCGCGCTGGTGCCGTGTTGGACCGTCGACACCGAGATAAAGCATCGGCAGCTCAACGTTCTCGAGCGCGGATGTGCGCGACAACAAATTGAACCCCTGGAAAACGAAGCCAATCTTCTGGCAACGAATATCGGCGCGCTCATCTTTCGATAGCTGTGAAACATCTTCGCCGTCGAGGATGTAAGTGCCGCGCGTCGGGCGATCGAGACAGCCGAGGATGTTCATCGTTGTCGACTTTCCCGAACCGGACGCGCCCATGATTGCCACAAACTCGCCTTCGCGAATCGTCAGTGAAACTCCACGCAGCGCGTGCACTTCAACGTCGCCCATCGTGTAGGTCTTGTGGATGTGTTCCAGCTCGATCACCGGACGCGGTTCGGGAACCGGCGTCGCCAAGCCGACTGCGGGCTGGAATTCCTGTGGCTCAACTGCAAACGTGGTAGACATTGTTTCTCCTCAACAATTAATAGGTCCTATAAGTCCTATAGGACCTATTTCAGTTGCTTACCGCCGGCCGCCACCGCCGCCCGTACGTGGCGCGTTACCAAATCCTGGCGGCGTTGACTGCGTGTTCGCATTTCTGCTCGCACCGGAAATCTGCTGACCCGTGATCACCATCTCGCCTTCCTTCAGCTCGCCATCGACAACTTCAGTCGCCGATCCGTCGCTCAGGCCAACGGTGATTCTGCGGCGTTCGGGCTTATTGTTCTGGCCCATCACCCAGACAACCCGTATCTGACCCGGCAACACTGGGGCTGACGCTGGTGCGAATCGGTTCTCACCACCACCGTTATTTCCACCAGCAGCGTTATCGCCTTGCTGCTGCTGCCGGCGACGTTGGCCCTGTCCCTGGCCCTGACCCGCACCAGCGCCAGTGCGCTGCGCATCCTGCGGCGTGAAGCGAAGTGCCGAGTTTGGAACCTTCAACACGTTGTTCCGCTCATCAATCGTGATCGTCAGGTTCGCCGTCATGCCCGGCTTCAACTTCTGATCCGGATTGTTAACGTCGATCACGACGTTATAGGTGACAACGTTCTGCACGTTCACTGGATTCAGACGCATCTGTTCGATCTTGCCGTCAAACTCCTTACCCGGAAACGCATCAACCGTAAACTTCACTGACTTCGCCTGCTCGACTAGACCAATGTCAGCCTGGTCGATGTTGGCAATCACCTGCATCTGCGTCAGGTCGTTTGCAATCGTGAAGAGCGTCGGCGCCGAAAGGCTCGCCGCCACTGTCTGGCCCACGTTCACGTCACGCGAAACAACCACGCCATCGATCGGCGACGTGATCGTTGTATGACTCAGATTTACTTGAGCAACGCTGAGCGCAGCCTGTGCCTGTTGCACTTGCGCCTGCGCCTGCTGTACCTGTGCCTGAGACTGTTGTACCTGCGCCTTCGACGACTCAATCGCCGCCTGCGATTGAGCGATGCCGGCCGTCGACGAAGACTGTTCGGACGACTTCGCCTGGTTCAACTGCGCCACGGCCTGGTTGTAACGCGCTTCCGCAGTTTTGTAAGCAGTCACAGCGACGTCGTAGTCACGCTGCGCGATCACACCGGATTTCAGCAATGACTCCTGTTGTTTCAGCAGACTCATCGCGTCGTCCTGCTGTGCTTTCAAAACAGCAACGTTTGCTTCCGCGCCGGAAACGCCGGCCTGCGTGTTTTGCACTGTCGACGAAGCGGCAAGGCTTTTAGCCTGTGCATCGCGCACGCCCGCTTGTGCATTAACCACAGCGGCGCGCGCATTCGCCAAACTGGCACGTGCCTGTTGGAGATTTGCATTGGCCTGGTCCACTTGCGCTTTAGCGGTGGATGGATCAAGCTGCGCGATCACCTGACCCTTCTTCACGTTTGAATTGAAATCAGCGTAGAGTGCCGAGATCGTTCCCGAGGCCTGGCTGCCGACTTGGACCGTCGTCACTGCCTGGAGTGCGCCGGTTGCGGTCACGGTGTTGCGCAAGTTGCCGCGCTCGACGCGTGCAGTCATGTACTGCGGTGTGCTCGTATCGTCGCCAAAGAAGTAAAAGCCTGCGAATACGACGGCGGCCATGAACCCGAGGCCGAGCAGCAGTTTCTTCTTACCGAGCAGCAACTTTGCCCAAAATTGTTTAAGCCAGCCCGTCCATGTCTTGTTACGGTCTGTACTGATTCCACCCACTAAAGGTTGTTTAATTGTTTGAGTCGACATGTGATTCCTCGTGTTTAATAGCGTTGCCGTTGTTAAAGGCAGCTTCCGTACCCATGTCTGCTAGACACTGGTGTGGCTTTTTTGGTTACAGGGGCAAAAGAGGATTTCTCACGCAGCGGCGCAACGAGGCCATCGCCGCGCCGTTGTGCCGCCGCGTGAGAAATTCGTTTGTAACCGTCCCTACACGAGAGGTGTCTTAGTGCTCAGGAAGCTCCCCTGGATTAACGAAGAACACTTTTTAGGAGTATGAACACAGCAATGAACAAAGGACGGTTTAAGACAGCGGCAATCGCTTCTCTCTCGGCAATTGCTTTGGCAGGCTCGATTGCTGTCGCCCAGACGGTTACTTCACCGCAGGGCACACAGCAAGGCACGCCCATGGAACGTCATGGCGGCCGGGGCGGACACAAAGGACACGGCTGGGGAGGAATGCGCAACGGTGGATTCCGACAGCTAAATTTAACTGAGGACCAGAAAGCCAAGATCAAACAAATCCGCGAAACTTTTGCCCAAACAAACAAGCCCCTGCGCGATCAGCTTCGTGCCAAGCGTCAGGAGTTGCGTCAGGCGAGGGAAGGCGGTACGTTCAACGAAGCACTGGCTACTCAGAAACTGACGGAAATCGCACCGCTTGAAGCAAAGCTCATGGGCGAACAGCACAAGCTGCACGAGCAAATGCTTTCCGTTTTGACTACTGAGCAGAAAGCCCAGTTGGAACAGTCGCGAGCGCAGTTCAAAGCCCGTCGTGGCCAGATGCGCAAGAACGACAACAATCAGTAAGCGTTTCCCCCACGGAGTTGGCGGATTCGAAGTTGTTTTGCAGAGTCCGCCATCCGTTAAACCCCGATGAGGACCGCAACTGGCGAGTGGGCTCGAACACGCCTTGGACTTGGACCTGGCGCGGCAGGCGCAGGCTGGCGACGAGTCTGCCTTTGCGGAGATAGTGAGACGTTACAGCCCGCGCGTGTTTAGTGTGGCGAGCCGATTCTTTCGACAACGAACGTTGGTTGAAGAAGCGGCGCAGGAAGTTTTTTTGAAAGCGTACACGCAGCTGGGAAGCTTTGAAGGTCGCGGCTCTTTCGAGGGCTGGTTGACCCGAATCGCGACCAACACGTGTCTGAATATGGTGAGAGGCGCGAAACGGCGACCAGAGTTTACTGTTTCGGATCTTACTGACGACGAGCAGAGCTGGTTGGAGCACCAGTCGGCGGGTAATGGTGGCGAGCCGGCGTCGGTTGAAAATAGTGTAGTGGCGACGGATCTCGCCGATCGTTTGTTATCGGTTTTGTCGCCGGAGGATCAGCAGGCGTTGTTGATGATCGATGGTGAGGAAGCATCGATTAAGGAAGTGGCGGAAGCGACGGGCTGGTCGGAGTCGAAGGTTAAAGTGAGAGCGTTTCGGGCGCGTAAAAAAGTTCGTGAGGCGATGGAGAAGTTGCTGAGTTATAAAAGGTAAGCAAATGCCAGGAAAAATAAACGCCATGCACATCACTGAGATTTTGGACAAGGGTACGATCGCGATGCTCTCGGAGAGTGAGCTCAACGAGATTCGCGTGCATGCGCTGGAGTGCATGTCGTGTCGCGACGCTTACGAGGCTGCCCGGTTGTCGGCAGTGGTTATCAAGAGTCGCGCGGGGGTGACGATTGAGCCTTCGCCATTTTTTCAAACACGGGTGATGGCTGCGTTGAGAGAGCAGCAGGCGGTGGAAAGCGTGCCAGCAATGTTGCGGTTGTGGCGATCGGCGAAAGTGCTCGTATCGACCATGGCCGTGACCACCGCCGCCCTCGCCGTTATCAGTTTCGTGCAGCCGGCGCAAACGACTGCGGTGCCGGAGCAAACCGCATCGCTATACTCGGCTGATTCGTTAATCATGGATCAGGACACGGACGATCAGATGAGTTACGAGCAAGTGCTCAATACAATTTACGAAGATGACGATGATGCGAGGTAATCATGAATAACGTAACCAGGAATCGATGGCAGGTGCGTGTCGCAGCCCTCATCATCTTCGTGCTCGGGTTCACGGCGGGCATCCTTGCTTTGAATGTGTATCGCGGCTGGATGGGGCGCGGTGGTCCCGGCGGAAACCGCATGGACGAGTTTGCAGAACGACTGCAACTGACGGCGGATCAAAAGACCAAGGTGCAGGAGATCTTTAACGACACGCGCGAGCAACTGCGAGCCGTGCGACGCGAGACCGAACCGCGCATGGAAGAGATTCGACGCCAGGCAGATGGCCGTTTGCAGACTGTATTGACGCCCGAGCAGTGGGAACGATTTCAACGACTGCGCGATGAGCGAGGTCGACGCGGCAGGGGCCGCAGATGACACGGATCAAGGACGGATTAATGCTTTGATTACACGTCCTTCAGACACATCTGCGAGCGCTTCATTTGCTTGATCCAATCCGTATGAAATCAGTTTAATCCGTGTCCACGGTTCCGATCGATGTTTGACGAGCTGAGTGGCCCGATAAAAGTGCGAAAACTCCGATCCCCAGCAGCCACGGACGTCCAGATGTTTCTTGTTTAGATCGAGATGCGGATTGAATGACGTTAATCCGTGATCCGTGTACTGCCCGACAATCACCACCGTCCCCGCATCGCGAGTAAAAGTCATAGCTTGAACAACTGCGTCCGGCGCCCCCGTCGCTTCGATCGTCACATCCGCGCCACGTCCGGCAGTCTGTTCCCACACCCACGCTAATCTTTGCGCTTCGTTGTGTGTTTCGATGTTGAGCGCCGCTTCAGCTCCGGCTGCGAGCGCTGCCTCAAGCCGCGCTTGTGGTGCGCCGATGCACAACACTCGCAGCGCCCCGCGCATCAGCGCCAACACGATCGCATTGATCCCAACCGGACCCGAACCGAGCACGAGCACCGTGTCGCCGATCTTGATGTCGCCACGCTCGACTGCATGCAGCGACGTCGGCAACGCACAACCACCAGCCATAAACGTTTCCGGTGATGCATCGAGCCTGATGCAACGTGTGCCTGGTTTGAGGTAGATGTGAGTTGACCATCCGCCGCAGAGCCCGTCATCAAGTCCATACGTGATGCCGTAAACTTTTCGGTGCGGGCAACGTGTGCCGGCTTTCGCGACGAGGCAATACCAGCACGCATTGCACGTGCGATGAACGTCGAGAAACGTGATGCGATCGCCTTCGTTGAATCGTTTGCCTTCAACGTCGAGCAGCTCACCGCGTATTTTTTGCAAGCGACCGACTGACACGTGTCCCGGAACTAACGGGTACGGCACGCCTGTGAGCCGCCCCTGTTGCAGGTAAACATCCGTCCCACAAACCTCCGAAACCTCGACCTCGAGCAGCGCGGAGTCTGGTTCGAGATCTGGTTCGGCAACTTCACGAACTTCAACCGGCGTGTTTGGTTCAGGAATGACGGCGACGAGTGGCATGGCGGAAGAATATACTGTATAACGAATTCCCGCGATCATAATAGAAAGTAGGTTCCCTCTCGTGCCGCAAAGTCGACATCGAAAAATAGAACGCGCTAGAAAAAGACCCCGAGTTGCGCCATCAAATCCAACTGCGGTTAGCAAACCGCCTGCGAGTAAGCTGAATAAGCAAGTGCTTGTGGTCGTTATCATCACGGCCATGATTGCTGCTTTTACCGCCGTGTACGTCATCTCCAGTCGTCGTTCAAAGGCTGGTGGTGATGTCACTACCACTGCTTCCGGCTTGAAATATCAGGACGTCAAAGTAGGCGACGGCGCCAGCCCGCAGATGGGACAAACCGTCAGCGTCCATTACCTCGGCCGCTTGAAAGACGAAAACGGGAAAGAGTTCAACAACTTCACGAGTGGCAGGCCCATTGAGTTCAAGCTCGGGCAGGTCGTTCCGGGCTGGATTGAAGGCTTGCAGACAATGAAAGTCGGAGGTAAGCGCAATCTCTGGATTCCGAGCAAACTCGGCTACGGCCCAGCCGGTAAGCCTCCTTCAATCCCCCCAAACTCCGATCTCTATTTCGAAATAGAACTGCTGGGGATTAAGTGACGTGAGTGAAGATAGTCTGACAATCACCGATAATCGCACCGGAAAACAGTACCAGCTACCAATTCAAGACGGCACGATCAAGGCCATGGATCTGCGTCAGATCAAAGTCTCTGACGACGACTTTGGTTTGATGACGTACGACCCTGCGTTTATGAACACGGCGTCGTGCAAGAGTCGCATCACTTTTATCGATGGCGACAAGGGAATTCTCGAGTATCGCGGTTATCCGATCGAGCAGCTCGCCGAGAAGAGCACTTATCTCGAAGTCGCTTACCTCCTTTTGAATGGCGAGCTGCCGACGGCGACTCAGCTCGAGGGTTGGACCAGGAACATCACCTACCACACGTTCATTAACGAGAGCATCAAGAAGGTAATCGACGGATTTCATTACAACGCGCATCCGATGGGCATGTTTGAAGCGACTCTCGGCGCGCTCTCGACGTTTTATCCTGACGCGAAAGACATCTTCAACGTCGAGCTTCGCTGTAAACAGATCTATCGTCTGATCGCGAAAGTGCCGACCATTGCGGCGTTCGCTTTTCGACATCGCATCGGGATGCAGTATTCGTATCCGGATAACGATCTGAGTTACGAAGGCAATTTCCTCAACATGATGTTCAAGACGACGGAGCTGAAGTACACGCCGAATCCGGTGCTCGAAAAGGCGCTGACGGTGCTTTATATACTCCACGCCGATCACGAACAGAATTGCAGCACGAACGCGATGCGCAGTATCGGCAGCGCGCACACCGATCCGTTTTCGTCACTCGCCGGGGCGGCCGCGGCGCTCTATGGACCACTGCATGGTGGTGCGAACGAGATGGTTTTGCGGATGTTGAAGGAGATCGGCTCGGTGGTGAACGTGCCGGATTACATCAAGCGCGTGAAGGCGGGTGAGTTTCGGCTGATGGGCTTCGGTCATCGTGTTTACAAGAACTACGATCCACGCGCGCGCATTATCAAGAAAGTTGCTTACGAAGTTTTTGAAGTGACGGGCAAGGATCCGTTGCTCGACATCGCGCTCGAACTCGAACGAATCGCGCTCGAAGATGAGTACTTCGTCAAGCGCCGGCTCTATCCGAACGTTGATTTCTACTCGGGGATTATTTACCAGGCGATGCGATTTCCGGTGGACATGTTTCCGGTGATGTTCGCGATCCCGAGGACGTCGGGCTGGCTGGCGCAGTGGGTCGAGATGCTCGAGGATCAGGATCAGAAGATCGCACGCCCGCGGCAGATTTACCTCGGCCAAAGAACACGAGACTACGTGCCCATTGAGCAAAGACAGTAACCGCGGATAACACGGATAAAAATCCGATTTAAAATCCGTGTAATCTGTGGTTACTCGAGCATCTTGGCCGCGATCTCCTTGAGGAGTTTGGCGCAGACGGTGCCCGTGACGTGAAGCGGGTCCATGCGCGGATTGAATTCGACAATGTCTGCCCCGACGATCTGTCCTTTCAGTCGTTGAATCAGATCGATTGCCTGTCGTGTAGTTAACCCGCCGGGCTCGCGATGCGATACGCCGGGCGCAAACGCCGGATCGAGCGCGTCAATGTCGAACGAGATGTAAACCGGCGTATCAAACTCCAGTTGCAGATTCCCGATCAGGTTGCGCATCTCGATCGACTCAACGCCAAACTTTCTCACTTGTTCACGCTGATGAGCGGTGAACGTTCTTATCCCTACCTGGACCAGTCGCTTCACGAGTCCCTCTTCCATGATGCGCGCAAACGGAGAAGCGTGCGAATAACGATTGCCCTGGTAGCTGTCGTAAATGTCAGGATGCGCGTCGAAATGAAGGATGCTCAAGTCTTTGTACTTGCGCGTGAACGCTCTCACGATCGGGTGTGTGATCGAGTGGTCGCCACCAAGCGAGATCGGCATCAAGCCGTCAGCAATCAACGTGTAGACCGAGTTTTCGATCAACGCAGACATCTCACTGCCCGCGACTGGCTCGATATCACCGGCGTCGAAGAAGATCGAATCTCCGGAAAGATCAGTTCCATTCTCACTCGTCAGATTCCACGCATCCGACCGCAACGCAGCACGAATCTGCGGCGGCGCATCAGCCGCACCTTTTGTGAATGACGAATTCTCGTCGTAACGAATTCCGATGATGCCGAGTTTTGGGCGTGGTTCGGTGTTGCTGGGAGGCATAACGAATTAGTGGTGCACCCAGCAGGGCTCGAACCTGCGACCTTCTGATCCGAAGTCAGACGCTCTATCCAACTGAGCTACGGGTGCACGCGAGGCATGGTAACGCGGATTAGGCGGATAAACAATCCGATCCGTAATCCGCGTTATCTGTGGTTCTATTTCCCCTGAACTTTACGGACGAACTTAACCAGATCAGCAATGTCCTGCGACGAGAGCTTGTCTTTGAACGCCGGCATCGCTTCTTCGCCGTTCGTGATCATGTGAGCGATGTGATCGTCCGTGAGCTTGCTGGCGTGTGCCGACTTCAATGACGGAACTTTGATTGTCTTGTTATCGACTTTGACCGGTCCGCCTTCACCGTTCGGGCCGTGGCAGGGTTCGCAGTTCTTGGTGTAGTTGGCTTGTGCGGCGGCGAGTGGATCAGGTGTCGCGGTCGCAGCCGGCGCCGCAGGCGAAGCAGTTGTGCGCGCGGTGTTGGTGTTGGTGGTAGTAGTTGTTTCAGTGCACGCAGAAACGACCAGCGCGATGACGACACACAATAGAGCAAACGAAATTAGTTTCATCAGACCATCTCCGAATTGAGTTGTTGTTACAGGGGGCAAGCAGTATATCGATCACCGTCTCAACTTCACAATCCACTCAGCAATCTCTCGCATCTGCTCTTCGGTGAGCTTGGTTGTAAACGATCGCATCGGTGGTTCGAGACCGTAAGTCGCCGGATCATGCAGCAACCCGACGATGTCGTTGACGGTGCGGCGCGGCTTGGCTGAGACGTCGAGCAATGGCGGAAACTTTAATGGTCCCTGTTGCGCACCCTGGCCCTGCGAACCATGACATTGAGCGCAGAACTTTGTGTACATGACTGGTGGACCGCCCGACGCGGTTGCGTTCGTAGGTGTATTCGCAGCGAGCGTGATCGTGGCGGGCGTGAATGGCTGACCGCGCCACGCTTGTTCCGCGGCGACTTGTCGTGCGAGCTGTTGCGCCGTTTTCGGATCGCGGCGATCACTGAGATACGAAACAGTCGTCATGAGCACGACGAGCACGACCCCGAGACCGAGCAGCGAGCCCGCAATAAGTCGCTGCCGTTTGAGCCACGGTAAGGCAATCAGCACCGCAAGGACGATCCCCGGCAGGACCACACCCACGACCGATCCGAGTCCGCCCGGGATGTATTTCAACGATTGATACAACCACAAAAACTGCGCGCCCGGTCGCGGCAGGTAGTCCGCGCCAGCTTCAGTGACTGCTGGACCAAGTGGCGCCGGATGCTTTAACGCCCAGAGTGCGAGCACGAGAAACACGAGAGTCCCGGCGATAGCATCTCGTGGTCCAACCAGCTCCGCAAGCTGCGTGCGAAACAGTCGCCAGACCACAACAACACCGATGAGGGCCGGAATCACGAGCACGTGCAGCGCGAAGAATCGCGAGAGCGTCACCGGCGAGATGTCGCTGCCGCCGAGTAACCAGAGTCGCGCCATTCCTCCGGCGATCGGAAGACCCGCCATGAGTCCTTCAGCCACACGCGTACTAAAAAACGCGCGCGCATCCCACGGCAGTGAGTAGCCCGTACCGCCGGCCGCCATCACGAGTCCGAGAATCAGAATCGCCGCGATCCACTGAATCTTGTTTGTCGCATAAGCGTTGTACCAAAACAGTCGCAGCACGTGCAGGAAAACAAAGACCGTGAGCCACTGCGATCCATAGTGATGAAGCGCACGCAGCCACGAACCTGACGACACCACTTTCTCGATGAATGAAACAGTGACGTAAGCATGATCGACCGAAGGCACGTAATAAAACGCGAGCAAAACTCCGGTGAGAAACTGAACGAGTAACAACACGGCCACGACGCCGGTCGTCGTTTGCAACCACGCCTGAATGCCAGTGTCGTTTCTCATACGCGTGTTGCCTGCTCTTTCGCAACGTATTGCACTTGCAGTCTTCCGTCCTGAACGCGTGCCGGCAACGGATCAAGCCCGCGCCGCGCTGGACCACTGATACGCGAGCCGTCAGCAGCGAAGAAGCTCTCGTGACAGGGACACGAAAAGCGATTCGTTTTTTGCTCCCATGCGACTTCGCAGCCTTCGTGTGGACAGATCGCCGAGACGACCTGATTGTTCTTCGCAGGCAAAACAAAGACATTGTGTTCTTCAGTCGTGATGGCCCAGCCGGTAATCTGTTCGGCGACGATCTTGCGGCTGATTGGCTGTGGACCAGTTAGTTCAGCAACCGGGGCGACGTCGAGCCAGGCGTCGGTCACGGCCGAAAGTCTCGGACGCAGGAAGCGAAATGCGGCGCCACCGATGGATGCGAAGACGGCGGCGAGTGGAACAAACTTGAGAAATGAGCGACGCGATGTTTCAAGGGTCATGTTTGTTTACCTTCACGCATTCGACGGAGAAGTGTTCGAGTTTCTTCCATAAAACCGTAGCACGGATTACACGGATCTCTTTCGAGATTTGCATTCGGCCCTGAGACTGGGCAGAATAACTTCGCATCGTTGATTCTTCCAAGGTTAGTCATCTGTAATTCGAACCTGAGGTAAAAACAATGAGTAGCAGCGATAAGGATCCAAACTCTGCCACACGCGGCTCGCTCCGGCTGGCCCCTGCGTACGCGGAAGTTGAAGTGGAAAAGGCAAAGCTTCCTCGACAGTTTGTTAACTTCACGTTCTACAAGGCCCGGCCCGAGTGGCGCCTGCTCGCGGACGGCGACAAACAGCGCTGTCGCGATGGGTTTGTTAAGACTCTCGATGAATTTCGGTCCTCGTTGCTGATTCATTCTTACTCGACTATCGGTCTTCGTACTAATGTTGACTTCATGATCTGGCGCATCGGTTACGAGCTCGATCCGATCCAGGAGATGACCTCGCGACTCAACAAAACCGAGATGGCCAAATACATCGAGCCGTCGCAATCGTTCCTCTCGATGACCAAGCGCTCGATGTACATCGATAAAGATAATCCCGAGCATGTTGAAGATCGGCTGCATATCGTTCCCGGCAAATCGCAGTATCTCTTCGTTTATCCCTTCGTGAAAACGCGCGAGTGGTATTCACGCCCGGCGGACCAGCGCCAGGAGATGATGGACGAGCACATCCGCATCGGCATGAAGTATCGCTCGGTAAAACTGCACACCACCTACTCCTTTGGCCTCGATGATCAGGAGTTTGTCGTCGCGTTTGAGACTGACTACCCGTCTGACTTTCTCGACCTGGTCCAGGAGCTGCGCGAAACGAAAGCCAGCTCCTACACGCTGCGCGACACGCCGATGTTCACTTGCCGCCAGCGAACGCTTAGCGAGTGTCTCGAAGCGCTTGGTTAAGCCACTAATCTACACGGCGCTGCTTTTACTACTCTCGGCAGCGCCGCTCTATTCCCAAACCAACACACCTGCGGAGTATCTCTGGTACGAAACGGAGAACATGCGCGGGTTCAGCACGGGCAAGCTCGGTGAGCCGCTGCTTAATCCGTCGTACCTGAATCTTTCGCGAGAGAAGGCGCCGGGTTGGGGAATCAATGGGCCCGGTGTGTCGGCGGAGTGGACGCAGGGTGGTGAGAGCGAATGGAACTCCGCGGCTGCAAGCGCTGACGAAACGCGCGCGATTTTGTATCAGGATCTCGAGATTCCGCGCGGCGGCTCTTATGCGTTCTGGATTCGTTACGCTGACTGGGCCAAACGAAGTGAGAACTTCACGATCACGATCGCGCAGGATGGCGCTGAAGTTTTCCGGCACGAGTTTGGCGCGAAAGACGTAATCGATCCGCACGATGAAGTCAGTTTGTACTGGGGCTGGGCTTTCGCGTGGGACAGCGCAAGCGTGACCTTGAAGAAAGGTGCTGCGCGCGTGTCTATTGTGATTGAGAAGGCTGCGGAAGCGCGACGGCATGTTGACTGTTTTCTGCTGACGAATGATCTGACGTTTAAGCCGTCAGGCCGGCAGAAGCCAGACTTCGCAGCGATGCGTTACTTGCGCACGTGGTCCACCACACGCAAGCCGCTGCAATCGTTGTTGAGAGCGGAAGAAGCGACAAGTGTTCCGCAAGCCTGGATGAGGCCGAAGGTTGGCGGTCGCGACTTCCTGATGCCGTGGAACATCGCGAAGGACTTCTGGCCGCTGTTAGACAAGCCTGCCGAAGAGCGGCCGCTGTTTCCGTTCAATGCCGAGCCGATTGAAGAGTTTGTCGCGAAGTACAAAGGCGCGCGCGAGGTGCCGCTCTTTCAATCGAAGCTCGTCGTGCCGGTTATCTACATCAACAACCTGCCGGAATATCTAAAAGAGGGCAGTCCGTTTCTGCGTTACTTGCGCGAAACGAAAGTGCCGTTTGCGATCCTCATCAACTACGGCGCGGCGAAGCTCGAACCCGCTGCCTGGCAGTTACTCAATGGCGAATTAAAGGATCAGTTTCTCGGTTTAATCTCAGGCGAAAGTGTCGGCTACGTGTGGGACTTTGCGCCGACGGAGTTGAAGATCACGCCGTCGATGTCGCGTCGCGAATTGCTCGAAGCGCACCGGCAATTTTACTCGAACGCGCTTGCGCGAAAATGGCGCGAGACGTTTCAGACTGAGACTGGTCCGCTGTGGGATAAGCTGATTCCCGCGCAGTCGACGTCGAGCACTTCGTTTGCGCACGCCTTGGCGCAGTGGGGCGTGAACCTGATCGGCATGGAAACCGCCGCGGTGATGCCGATGACTGCTATGCGCATCGCATTCACGCGCGGCGCGGCGCGTCAGTTTGGGGGCACGTTTCTTTACTATCACGCGCCAAACTTCGGCGATACCGCGACCACGTTCACGAAGCAGCAAAACTTCGCCGGGCCCGACTTCTTTTACCACTCGCGCTATGGTCCAACGATGGGGCCGTCGCTGTCCTGGTATCGCAAGAGTTATTACTTCTACTACATGGCGGGTGCTTCGGCGATCTATCTCGAACAGGGACAGGACCAGTTCTTCAAGCCCGGACCGGGCGATCATCCGTTTCAGCTCAATCCGCTTGGTCGTATCACCGACGAGTTCATGAAGTTTGTAGAGAAACATCCGGAACGTGGCACGCCATACACGCCTGTCGCTTTCCTGCTTGATCCGGCGCACGGGTTTGAGATGACGGATTATCCGCAGTGGCCGTTTGAAGTGTCGCAAATTGATCGTGGCGACAGGGCGCTCAGAGAGTTGTTTGGGGTCGCGTACTATCCGGGATTGGTCGTCGAAGGTGAGCCGGCGATGGCAGACAGGCAGCCGTTTGTAGCAGGTCTATTTGGCGACATCTTCGACGTGTTGACGGCGGCTGACGTTCAGGGCTCGCAATCGAAAGTGCAGACGTTGTTGCCGTCGTATCGTGCGGTTGTGGTTGGTGGCCGAATCGAATGGTCAAATGAGTGGATCGCAAGACTCAATGATTACGTGCGTAACGGCGGTACAGTCGTGCTCAACGCGACGCAGATCAAGAAGGTGCCCGAGCAGTTTTTAGGAGTGCGATTGATGAATGATACCGGCGAAGCTCACAACGCCGTTTGCCTCGCGCCTGGCGACGACGCTGAATATCTCAAGGGTCAAATATTTCGGTATGAGAAATTCGAGCTCAAGGGCGCGACGGCGCTGATGACGGTGCCGAGTGGCGATCCGATCGTGACTGTTAATAAGGTTGGGAAGGGAAGCGTCGTGTTAGTCGCGGTGCCTGATCTGCTTGGTGAGGACGAGCGTATGACGCCGTTCGCCGCGCACCTGCTCGCCCACGTGTTTGCTGATGCGGCGCCGGTGAAGGTTGTTGGAGATGTTGAATATCTGATCAATCGCACGGCGAATGGCTGGGTGGTCACCTTGCTTAATAACAACGGCGTCTTTAAGCCACAGCAGGGCATGGCCCAGATCGATCGGAGTGCTCATGTGACAGCGACGATTTCGATTTCGGGAAAACAGATCCGGTCGGCGAGTGAGTGGACTACTGAGACTGCGTTGAAGCCGGTGAACGGTGCTCTTACGATTCAAATCGCTCCAGGCGACATCGCCATCGTCGAAATTGTCAATTAGAACAATTTCACGCAGCGGCGCAACGGCGCAACGAAAGCTCAGACGTTGCGCCGTTGCGCCGCTGCGTGAGAAAGCTTATTTAGCGTCGGATCAGACCACGATTGTCGTGCCGTCGAATTTGGTTAAACTGAAGCCGTTGAAGACTTCGTTATAGCAAGCGCGCTGGTCCTTCAGAATCCCGATCGCGATCGCCTCACCGAGTTTCATCGACTCCGTTGCGTCTGAGCGCCAGTGGACGCCGGCCTGGTTTCTTCCGAGCGCTACATTTGCAGCGATCTTGTTCAACTCACCACCGACAGTGAGATCGCCTGCGTCCGAACCGAGATAAGGCACGAGACTCAAACCATCATCGGCCGGCTGCATCGGATCGAGACCGATGTCGACGAGGCGCGTTGTTTCCTTGAACCACGCCTTGAGAATCGTGACGCACGCTCCCGCGACTGTCGCATGTCCCGCACCGTAAGCGGGATGCGTGGGCGAGCCTTCCGGAAACGCCATCGGCAACAGCGCACTGCCCGCGGGCATGAAGCCCTTCAAACGATTTGAATCGTTGAACGAGTTGAGGATCTCCGAGTGCACCGGATAGCCCGCGCCGGCGAACAGCGTGCGGTCAACTCGCTCCGCCATCACTTCAGGCCGCAGGCGTCGATGTACAAACCACTTCTGAAACCACACTGCTTTCAACGCGCGGGTTGCTACTTCGCACAGAATCGTCGCGATGTGTGGTCCACCAAAAGTGCCGAAGCCGATCTGGCTTGTACTGTTGCTATAGGGATTGCCGTCGTCGAACGGTGCGCCTGCGCCTGCCAGGATCAGAAACGCCTGGAAGTACGCCTGGAACAACACGTCGATGTGCACCCACTGTCCGATGTCGCGACCGTTGCGTATGTACCGCGGCACCGGATCGAAAGCATCGGGGCCTTGTGCAATGCCGCGCTGAACGCCGAGCCACGTGTTGAAGTCGGTTATGTAATTGACGCCCGGCACTGTGGTCGTGATCTTCTGCTCGATCTTGTTCGCGCCGAAGTTGCAGTCCTGGTAGAAGAACTGAGAGATGAATGGTCCAACGCGATCGCCTTGTGTCAGGCCGCGAAAGAGGGTTGCAGTTGTGACTGCGCCGCCACTCTTCGGGCCGGTGAAATCTGAACCATACAAAGTCAGATCGGCAGCGGCCGCATTCGCGATCGGATTGCCGGCGTACTGCGAGTAAGGAACGTCGCGCAGCAGCGCCATCCAGTAGTTTTCCGAGATCTCTGCGGCTTGTTGACGACTGGCGAACGCGGGCGCTGGTGGTTGCACGAGCGCGTGCGCGTCAGAGCCCTGCATGTCGAAGGCGAGTCCGGATTGGGGATTGGTCAGCTTTACTGTTCCGCCGAGTGGAATCGCGTCGAAGTCTGCCGGACGGCCACTGTTTAGCGCAGTCAGGAGAGCGTTGTAAGCGCTGAGCACGACAGTGCCGTCGTTGTTGTGCGGCAAGCCTTTTGAGAAGTTGCCGATTTTGTTTGGGTAAAGGTTTTCGTCCTGGTTGTTTGGATGTTGCAGGTTCTGCGGTGTCGATTGCAGGCCTGCCTGCGCGGCGTCGCGCCTCAGTTTCGCGCACTCGTTCGCGCGTTGGTTAGAGCCGTTGGCTGCGTGAACTTCAGAGCCGATGACGGTTGCAGTAAGAGTGGCCGCACCCACTTGACCGAGGAATGTACGTCTATTGGGTTGCATGGGAGGAACTTCCTTTTCTTATGTGATGTGTTCGGGGCGGGTATTCTACAGGAAGGAGCCGCGGATAACACGGATTTTAAATCCGGTCTAACCCGTGTTATCCGCGGTTACGGATTTATGGTTTCTTGCCTTTGCCTTTACCAGGATTACCGCGCTCCTGCTGCTTTTGCGGCTTCTGCTGTTGCTGCTTCTGCGCTTGCGGCGGTCGTTCCTGTTTCGGCTGCGGCTGCGGCTTTACACGTGCGGGCGCTGCGACACGCTCGCCTTGTGGTTGGATCTGCTTCTGCTGACCGCGTGGCTGTTGCTGTTGCGGTCTCGGTTGTGGTTGCTCGACGCGTCGTGCTTCACGTCGTTCCTGACCACGACCGCGCTGCTCCTGAACAGATCGCTGCGGTTGTTGCTGTCGGATCGGAGCTGGCGCCTGCGTCACTTGCTGCGGCTCGCCGCGACCGCGTCCCTTCCGTTCATCACGCACCTGGAACTTCTGTCCCTTCGCGTGATCCGGTGCGTTGTTTGCGCGCATCCGCTTCGGAAGGTCGGGCCGGGATGGTGGTGCTACCGGAGTCGTGCTCGTGACCACAGTCGTGTCATTGAGCTTCTTTGCGATTCCCGGCGGGATGTCGATCTTTCCGCGACCCCACGCGGAGTGCACCACTGCATTCCGCAACGGCGTCACCAGCAACGGATCCAACACCGGCTTCACTGACGCGAGCATATTTCGATCAGCCTTGCGCGCGTGTTTCCAATCAGCACCACGCGTGAAGTCGTCGACACTCACGACCGTCACCGCGCCCGGCACATTGAGATTCACCACGCGCGGGTACAGATTGTCACGTGTCAAATACTGCGGCTCCCAAGTGGTGTTGTAGTAATGCGGCACGTAAACGTCGCCTGGACCAAGCGGCACCCACCCAATCTGGTTCTGGTCGAACGGAATGAACGCGACGAGCGCTGGCGAATACACCGGCTCGACGTTCATGCGGTCCGGCACCCAGTACCAGCGGTCGCCAACGTACGCCCAACGCCCGTAGTGATAAGGCGCGTAGCCCCACGGCTCACTCGAAACCCACGTTGGACCATACGGGTAATCCGTGTACCAGTAACCTGTCTGATACGGCGTCCACCCAGCATCGACGCGCGGCGCCCACGCATTGCCATAGCCGTTGAGATTGCTCCAGTCGCCGTAGTAATCGAGATCATAGAGGCCGGGAATGTATGAGTTCACATACTGGTAACTGACGTTTCTTCGATAAGGATCGAAATAATATGGATCGTTGAGATAAGCGTTGTAATCGCGATAACGACCATCGTAATACTGCGGATACTGGTACGAGTAATAATCGTTCACGAAATTACCGGCATCTCGCCCATCAAGCTGAGAAAGAACAGCATTCGCAGCGGTCGTGCCGACGAGCGTAAGCAACTCACCTTTACTGATCTGACCACTGCCACCGAGTCCGACGACTTGCGCGAGCCCACTCAGCACGGAGACCAGCACCTGACCATTATCGATACCGACGTTGTAGAGTCCTGGTTGCTGAAAATCGACGGCGCCATACGGTGTCGCTACTTCGAATAGATCTCCCGAATCGAGATAGCCGACGTCGAATACCGCGGAGCCATCACGCAACGCGAGCTGCGTCCGGCGATCCTCGAGTGAAAGCACGTCGAGCGACGTGTTGGGATTGAGCCGCGCGAAGTTACGTCCGGTAAACGCGAGGCTCGTACGCGAGTTGTCGCGGGTGTAGATGCGATCGCCGACCGAGACCGGCTGGTTCTCAGTTGCGCGAATCCACGCGTCAGTTTGCGTGTTGCCGGCTTCGCCGTTATTGAGCGCGACTTCGCCTTCGACCCGCTGAATACGCGCCGCATCCGGGATTGCCTGGGCCGACGCGGTCTGCTCGTGTTTCATCCATAACGCCACCCCAACGCCTGCCAGGACGGCACACACCACCGCCACGATCGTGAGGTGTGGCCACACTTTTATTTCCTTCATACATGCCCCCTCAAATTCTGATTTTCACGAGAATTTTGGGCAAGGACCATGCCAATAGGCACATTCGCTTAATCCGCGCAAATACGCGTCCGAAATCTCTATCCCATATGGTTGATCACTGCGTGAAATCGTCTCGTAAACCTACATAGATAACCCGTATTTCAGCCTGATTCCGCGTGGAATACCACTTGCGAAATAGCCGGACTGTCGACCTCTCTCCCGTCGTACTGAAAGGAAAATCAAAGGTGAACTATATAAAAGGAATCGGATTAACTCTGGCGATTAGCACGCTCATGTTGGGAGCAAGCGACGTCGCCAATGCCCAGGGACGGCGGGGTCGTGGTGAGGAGCGACGGCAGGAAAACCAGGCTGAACGCGACCAACGACAAACAGAACGAGAGAACCGTCGGAACGAGCGACAACAGACACAACAAGCTCAACAACAGCAGAACAACCAGGAACGGCAACAGCGCTGGGAACAGCGACGCCAGGAACAACAAAACAATAATCAGGAACGACAGCAGCGTTGGGAACAACAGCGCCAGCAGCAACAGCAACAGCGTAACGAGCAACCGCAACAGGATCGAATCCGGCAGCCTCGTGAACGTGACGACCGCTGGCAGCAGCAACGACAGGAACAGATCCGCCAGTCACAGGAACGTGACCAGCGTTGGCAGCAACAACGCCAGCAACAGCAACAGAACCGCGATTGGGAGCGACAGCGCCAACAGCAGCAGCAACAGCAGCTCGAACAGCAACGTCGCCAGCAGGAGTCGGACCGCAATCGCGATCGCAATCGAGACGACCGCAATCGAGACTGGAACGATCGGCGCGACAACAACCGCGATCGTGATCGTGATAACAACTGGCGCCAGAACCGTAACTGGCAACAGGAACAGCAACAGCGCGCGCAGCGTTATCAGCAGGACTGGCAGCGACGCCAGAATTACCTGTACCAGCGACAGCGCGTGCTCGAGCAGCAGAGACGTTTGAACCAGTTGCGTTACCAGCAGCGGTATCTCGATCGAATCCGTCGCGATCAGTTGCGCTTGCAGCAGTGGCGTTACAACGACTACGGTCCATACAACTATCGCTATCACAGAGGCGGTTCGTACTACGAAACCAGTCGTTACGGCGCCGAGATGTTGCAGCGCGCGATCAATGATGGTTATGAAGAAGGCTTCTACGCCGGACAGGCCGACCGCCAGGACGGTTATGGCTACAATGCGGAAGAGGCTTACGGCTATCAGGACGCAAGCTACGGCTACGACGCTTACTACGTCGATCTGAGCGACTATCAATATTACTTCCGTGAAGGATTCAGGCGCGGTTATGAGGACGGTTACTACAGCCGTTCACAATACGGCCGGTATTCGAATGGAGGCTACAGCATCCTCGGTACGATCCTCGAACAGATTCTCGGGCTGCAGCTTTTGAACTAGAACTGATCAGGAGAATAGGTCCTATAGAACATATAGGACCTAGTTCTTCATTGAAACTTCAGCTGGAATCCCTTCCGCCGAATATTTTTCACGCACTCAGTATTGAGCCCTTTCGTCGATCCCTTTTCGACAAAATCCACGATCAGGTTATCGATGCAGTCCATTCCCTCGAGGCCGCCAAGTCCGTGTGCGCCGTGCGGAACCACGACGTTAAGACTATTCGTCAGCGTCTTCGCCACACGTTCAGCATTCGACGGCGGCGTCACCGGATCCCACTCACCAGTCAAAATCAAAACCGGTACGTCTGACTTAGTAGGCTGCGCGTAGTCACGCTCGATCTCCGCGCGCGGCCAGAGCGCACACGCTTCGCGTTGCTGGCGCAGACGATAATCACCAAGGAACGTATTCTTAGCCATCCGTTCACCCTCGCCCGGTTTGATCCATGGCAGATCCTCGGCGCAAGTCACGGAGAGATACATGCCATTACTGCCGGTCGCCACAAGGTTCTTTCGAAATTCGAGCGCGGCACGGGTCAAGCGAACATAGTCGCCCTGCGCTGCAAGATGCAGCATGAGTGGCACACGACTGGCGGGCACGGGGCTGTAAAGCATGTAGCGAATCGCCTCCGCCGCGAGATCGCGCGAGAGTTTTAACTTCACCCGCTCGGTCGAGTTCGGTTTTTGAATCTCGACTTCGACTGGTCCTTTGATGAGTTGCGCGAGAACGGCCTTCGCTTCCTCTTTGATATTCGGGAACGCCTCGTTACAGACCTTGTCGGCCACACACTCTGCGAGCACTCCCTGCAGCGCGCGCTCGGTCTGCTGCGGAAAATCGACCGGCATGAACTGATCTGCGGGCGAGACGCCCTGGAGCGTCGCGGTGCGCACGTGTTGTGGATATCGCTTCAGGTAAGTCAACGCTGCCCGCGTGCCGTAAGACCCGCCGAAGAGATTGAGACGTTCGTAACCGAGCGCTGCCCTGAGTTCGTCCATGTCGTCCGCGGCAATCGTCGTTGTGTAGAGCTTCAGATCCGCATTGGGTTCGAGTTGTTCGCGACACTTGCGAACATCCTCGAGTGGAAAGAAGTAGCCGAGATACGTTTGCAGATCGGCGTCATCGTAAAACTTGCAATCGAGTGGATTCGATCCGCCGGTGCCGCGCTGATCGACGAAGAGCATGTCGTGATGCTCGAGTATCCGTGGAAATGCCTGTACGAGTCCGGACGCGTCTTCAGTCGCCGCGCTGCCTGGTCCACCGGCGAAGTAAACGAACGGATCCGGTTCGCGCTGGTCGCTCCTCGCCTGCACGAGCACGACTCTCAAACTAATCGTCCGTCCTTTCTTCGTGGCACGGTTTTCGAAAACTTTGAACGTGCCGCACTTGGCTGCATTGCCGGTAAGTCCCCGGATCGGGCAAGCAGTCAGGATGAGTCTCGGCTCAAGCTGTCGGACGGCGCTCGCGGATTGAAGAGCGATTATTAGAAAGATGGCGATGAACGAGATTTTTTTGAACATTGGAGTGCGGGTTAGTTATGTCAATTTTTTACAGGATGACAGGATTTACAGGATTTACAAGAAAAAGTTTTGTGCGGCGCGTGCCTTTCATTTGCACTTTTACGCGTTGTAGGTGTAAACCCTATGTCTCAAGGCCCCCGAATGAGTTCTGTCGAGCCAGAACGGCTGCTGCACTACCGCATCATCAGCAAGGTAGGTGAAGGCGGGATGGGCCAGGTCTATCGTGCGGAAGACACGAAACTCGGCCGTAACGTCGCGCTCAAGCTGCTCACACCCGACGCCAACTCCGATCAAAACGCCAAACGCCGCCTGCTTTCCGAAGCGCAATCTGCTTCCGTACTGAACCATCCAAACATCGTCACTATTCACGCGATCGAAGAAGTCGACGGCATCGATTTCATCGTCATGGAGTTTGTTGAAGGCGAGACGCTGGCAACACGTCTTGCCAATAACGGCGCGCTGCCGTTGCTGTCGCTCGTAGATGTCGGTATTCAGATCGCAGAGGCACTCGAAACGGCGCACTCCGTCGGTCTGATACATCGCGACATCAAACCAGCCAACATTCTGATCACGCCAAAAGGCGTCGCGAAAGTCACAGACTTCGGACTCGCGAAGGTTGTCCGTCTCAGCTCTGAAGAGATCGATCGCGAAGCCCTCACGCTCGCAGCCAATCTGACTGGTCCAGGCATCGTGCTCGGCACCGCCGCTTACATGTCGCCCGAACAGACGCGCGGTGAAGTGCTCGATGCGCGTTCAGAGATCTTTTCACTCGGCAGTCTGCTTTACGAATGTGCGACGCGAACGCGCGCGTTCAGTGGTCCGAGTGTGCTGGCGATCATGCATGCGATCGCCGCGATCGATCCGCCGCCGCCAAGCAAGCTCCGGCCTGAGCTGCCACGTGAATTCGATATGATCATCGAGCGCGCCCTCGCCAAAGAAAAAACACTTCGCTATGCATCAGCAGGTGAGATGGCGGACGCGCTGCGCAACCTGCGCGTGTCGATCACCGGAACGTGGTCAGGCATTCCGATTGTTTACGATACCGACCTGATCGATCGCTCGGCGCCATCGTTTGTCGGACGTGAATCGGAAATTCAGAAGCTCGAGACGTTGTTACAGCACACGATCGAAGGCACCGGTCGCATCGTGTTTATAACCGGCGAGCCCGGCATCGGTAAGACTTCGCTGTCTGATGAGTTTCTGCGTCGCGCGCGGAAACAGCAATTCGGAATCCTGATCTCGCGCGGCCGTTGTGTCGAACAGTACGGCACCGGCGAAGCTTACCTGCCGTTTCTCGACGCGATGGGCGGTCTGCTGCAGGGACCTGGTCGTGAGCGTATCGCCGCCATCATGCGCACTTACGCGCCAACGTGGTGCATGGAATTGCCGACTGCCTTTGCGTCGAGTGGATCGCTGGAAAAGTTGCAACAGGAAACGATCGGCGCAACTAAGGAACGAATGATGCGCGAGCTCGGCGATGCGCTGGGCGTGCTTGCGTCTGCGTCGCCGGTTGTTTTGTTGCTCGAAGACTTGCACTGGGCCGATCCGTCCAGCGTCGATCTCCTGCGTCACCTTTCAAATCGCACCGGCACGCAACGTTTGCTGATTGCCGGAACGTTCCGGCCTGAAGACCTCGAACGTAGCGGTCATCCGTTGAAGAGTTTGAAAACGGAGATGCAGGTCCACAACCTCTGCGATGAAGTGACGTTGAGCTCGTGGAATCGACAGCACATCGCCGAGTATGTCGACGCGACGTTCTCGCCCAACGACTTTCCTGCCGATCTCGCGGCACTCGTGCATGAGAAGACTGAAGGTCATCCGCTGTTTGTCGCGAACCTTTTGCAGTATCTCGGCGAACGCGGCGATGTCGCGAAGGCCAACGCGCACTGGACGCTCGCGCGGCCGCTCTCCGAAATGGATCTCGCCGCGCCTGAGAGCGTGCGCGCGATGATCAGCCGGAAGATCGATGCACTCGAGCCTGAGGAGCGGCGCGCGCTTCAGTATGCGAGTGTCGAGGGCACTGAGTTTCTCTCGAGCGTCACGGCAAAGCTGCTCGGTGTTGACGAGATCGATCTCGAGGAGTCGCTCGCACGCATCGCCAAGAGTCATAGACTGATCGAAATTCGTGGCGACGACGAGCTACCAGACGGAACACTCGCGACCCGTTATCGTTTCTCGCACGCGCTTTATCAGAATTATCTCTATGGCGACCTCGTCAACAAACGGCGCATGATGTTGCACCAGCAGGCCGGGGAGCAGTTACTGCGTCACTACGGCAAACGCGCGCCGCAGATCGCGACTCAGCTCGCCATTCACTTCGAGCAGGGCAGAGATTTTCCACGCGCAGTCGAGTACCTCACTCACGCCGGCGATCACGCGGCCAAGCTCTACGGTTACGCGGAAGGAGAACGGCACTACACGCGCGCGCTCAATCTCGCGCAGAAGCTGGCAGAAGAAGATAAGCCGCAGCATTTGTCAACGCTTTATCACAAACGTGGGACAGTGAATCACGCGTTAAGCGACTTCTCGCAAGCCGCGAAAGATTTCGCGAACATGCTTGACCAGGCGCGCGTGCTTGATTCGCTGGAGTTGCAGTCGACTGCACTCAACGCGCTCACGATGTCGCTCTTCTTTTCACATCGACTCGACGAGACGGTGGCGCGTGCCAGCGAAGCGCTTGAAGTTGCCGAACGCGCGGGCAGTGCGCAGTTGCGTGTCGAGACGATGTTTCTCATCGGACTCAAACATTGCTGTTACGGCGAGCTGAAAGAAGCACGAGGTTTACTCGACGAAGTAGTGGCGACATCGCGCAAGCTCAATCACAAACCGGGCCTGCTGAGTGGTTTGACGTGGCGCGCGTGTTTGCACTTCTTCCAGTCTGAATATGAGTCCGCGATCGCGACAGCGAAAGAAGCGTTGCAACTCGCCTCAGAATTGCGCGACGGATTTTTGATGTTGTGTTCGATGTTTTTCCTCGGCTTGTCGCAGGGAAACCAGGGGAAGATGTCTGCTGCACTCGAAACGCTGGATGAGGCGCTGAAGAAGGCGCAGCGCAATGGAGATTCTTTCTGGCATCCGCGCTTCCCGAATTGCATCGGCTGGATTTATCGCGAGCTTTACGACTTCGAGTCGGCGCGCAAGTACAACGAAGAGGGAATCGAAGTCGCGCGACGGAATCACGTGATGGAAGCGGAAGCTAACTCGCTGATCAATCGTGGGATCGATCACATTCGTGACGGAGAGCACGAGCAAACGGCGGTGACTTTTCACGAAGTGAGAGACATCTTCGAGCGCGATGCGTGGTTTCGCTGGCGCTACAACATCCGGCTCGAAGCGGCGATGGCTGAGCACTGGCTGCGACAGAACGATCTGGAGAAAGCGCGTGAGAATGCTGACCGGTTGATGGCGACGGCAACCGAGCACGAAGTACATAAGTACATCGCGGTGGCGCATAACCTGATGGCGAGAGTATCGCTCAAGGCAGGCGCTCTCGAAGCCGCGGAGAAGCATTTTGATGCTGCGTTGACTGAGCTGCATGACTACCCGGCGCCGCTAGTTGAGTGGCGCGTTCATGCAGGGAGGGCGCGGTTGAAGTCGAAGATGGGTGATACTGCGGGAGCGGAGGAAGCGGTTGCGCGTGCTTCGGAAGTAATCAACCTCATAGCTTCAAACGTCAAAGACGAAAAACTCAGAACGACATTTCTTAATGCCGCTCGTAAACAACTGTAGGGGTGGCCCTCCGTGGCCACCCATTCCGCGCCAATTAGAAATGGGTGGCCACGGAGGGCCACCCCTACAGTTGTTTACGTGTAGCGCGAAGCAGTTAGAACTCGCGGATGCCGGAGACATTCGTGCCGGATCCGAGCGCATTACTCAACGCCTGGGAGTCGTACTGGATCGTTGAGTTACCACCACCGTTCGTATTGAACGTCGGCGCCGTGAATCCTCCAGCAGTACGATCGAAAGCCGCGATCGTGATCCCACCGAAGATGTCGCCATTGCCGCCGCCATTACGAATCAACTGGCCCTTGCCGAGCACGAGGATCACGCCTTTGAAATCTGTGTTGCCACGCATCGTCAACGTGCCCGTCACAACCAGAAATCCGGCGCCGCTCGTGAGCGTGCAATCACCATCAACAAACGTGAACTTGCCGCTGTCGAGTGAATCACTGACGGTCGTGTTGCCACTGAAATAGCGACCAGTCGACTCCGCTTTCGTTTTCAAACTGTTGAGATAAGCACGCGCACGATCAGCACTGTCGAGGAACGAAGGGGTTTCGACTGTTCCCGGTGTCGTGTCGTCATCTCCCAAAATACCAATCTCCGGATCGCTCACGGTGTCGTGTTTTTTAATACCGCTATCGACGTCGTCCTGATCGCACGGTGACACAGCAAAAGCCGGACGCTGCGGTTCTACCCCGGCGTTGTCCACACCTGAGTAAGTCTTCGCGCCGCTGGCGCCGGAGTCGAAAGATATCGGCGTGCAGTCGTCAGCGCCTTTGGCCACGAAACCGGCCGGAGATTCAAATTCCAAATTCGCTTTACTGATCATCAACTCGAGACGCTTCTCAGCGCCCTGTGGGCCAAAGCCATACGACTTAAGCAACAAGCGTTTCGGATCGGGAGAAGTCACCTTGGCCGGAATGTTCGTGGTGGCTGGCGACGAATTGTAAGAAAGATTGAGCACGCTCGTGCCGCCGTCGAGATTGAGCGCGTACTTGGTTCCATCAGCCTTCACGTAAGGTTTATCGAAAGTAACTTTGACAGTCGTTGCCGCTGCGTCAACCTCACCTTCGAACGTGCCTTCGAGGGTTGTGGTTGCCGCCCACGGCAGCGACTGTGTGATCGTGATTTCAAAACCAGTCTTATCAATCACAACGTCATCCGCTGTGCTGGTTGCTGGTCTTTCAATCACGAAACTGCCGAGCGCTGAATCGAGCGTCAGCGGGAAGATGTGCGGATTCGGAGTCAGCGTGGTGCTCCCCTGGCCTTGGTAGCGAATCGTTACTTCCTTATTGGTGCCAGAGTTAAACGTCTTTTGAAACGTCTTGCCCGCGTCGCCGCCGATAATCATCGCCGAGGTTTGGAATTCAACAATGTGACTGTTCGGATCCATGTTCTCGACCGTGACTCTGTAACCGCCGATGATGGGGCCGATAGTCACCGGCACGAGGCTCGCGGGATCTCCAGGATCGTTGTACGGCAGCCAACCAGCGAAACGCGGCGAGCCGCCCTTGCCGCCATTTGAGATGCTCTCGATGATGGCGGTGCGAAAACTCATGCGGTCGGTGGCTACGAGCAAAGGCTGCGTGTTGCCACGCAGCACGTTCAGGGCTGACTGCATTCCCGATTCGGCAACGTAGTACGCCTGCATCTCAGCAGTCGAGCCAACGGAGTTGTTTGCCGACATCATCGTCGTCATGATCAATGCGCCGCCTGCACCAAGAATAAGTACAGACACGAGCAACATGGTTACAAGCGCAGCGCCTCGTTCGCCCGCGCGGTTGTTAGTGTTCATAATCATTTCGCGTTTCATGACGGCTCCTTAGTAATCGATTGAGTTGCGCAGGACTACGTCGGACGTGAGTTGAACTTGAGAGGCAGGTTGATAACCGGCCGTGTTCGAAGTCCCGACGGCAGGCAGCGTCACGCCGACGGCGATGACGATAAACTTCGCTGCGCCGGGCGACACTTCGGTTTTGTTATTACCGGCAGCATCCTTCACATTCGTAATGTCACAAATCTGATTGCCGTCAACTGTCCTGATGGTCGTGTCGTAGGTGACTTTCTCGTCGTAGTAACGAAAGATCAGTGAATCGACGCGGTTCGCGAGCACCGTCGTTTGATTGGTGCCATTTCTTTCATAGCGCACGATGTAGCGCTGGCCACGTTGTGCATCGACGTACATCAAAAACTTCAGGTCTTCATCGGTATCCTCAACGTCGGAATCCTCGGCATAACCGTTGGCCACGTCAGGCATACCATTGAGATTCGAGACGATGCGCAGCGATTCGTTATCACTGTCGTTAGCGACGACGCCGTTCTTGGAGACAGACGGCAGTCCATCGGGTATTTTCAGCCCGGCGTTGGCAATCTCGCGCGTCATGATATTGAGTGCGCGCTGCACGTCGGCTACTGCGTCTGACTTGCGATCTTCGCGGGAACGGATGCGGAAGCTGGCGGCGATTAAGGTGGTGGCGAGTGTCATGATCGTGAGGGTAATACCCATCGCGATGAGCACTTCGAGCAGAGAAAACCCGTCTTGATTATTTGAACGTCGCGTCTTCATTGTGTTTGCCTTGTTATTGAGAGTGCGAGTTAGTTGGTGATCAGGTAACTGCCGTTGGCGAGTGTCGAGCGGTAGGAGACCAGCACCACGGGTGTGCGTGTCCAGTTCGGACCGGCCTCCCGCGGCGTCACGGTGATCGTGATTCTCTTCAACAGTTTCAGTGTGTTGTTGGGATTGGTTTGGTCCACAACAACTCTTTGCACGTTATAGCCTCGTCCACCGTTGTTCACGGTAAAGTTTGTGGTGCCGGCATTCAGCGTCGAATCTTTGTACATGACGCTGCGGATCTGTTCCAACTGTTGCTGAGCGACAGCCATCGATAGGGCGCGCTCGCTGCCGCCCATGTTGTTCTGTACTGAGAAGACAAACAGCGACGAGCAAGCGAGGGCGCCGACCATCATCACGACAAACGCGATGCAGGTTTCGATGAGGGTGAAACCACGCTCACCGTTTGCTGTTTTGTTTTTGGGAGTTTTCATTTTCATGGGGCGATTCCTGTTTCGTGTTTACTGGGTCTTAGAGAATGACGATGACGGGTACCGTTTTCGTGCCGCAAGGGGCGCTAAACGTAACGGAGTAGATCCCGATCGCTTTCTTCGATTTGAGCGTGAATGTCGCTGAGCCTCCCGCGCTAACGGTCTGCGCTTGATTCGGAGTTACTTGCAGATCAGAAGACTTGCTTGAAGTCGCGGTAATTGAAACGCTCGACGTAGAAGTAGTGCTGACCTTGATCGTGCCCGTGCCCAGCAAGCTGAGACTGAGCGACGACGGACTGGTCGTGATAGTGCAAACCTCTGGCGTCGGCGTTGGTGTCGGGGTTGCGCGCGGCGTCGGGGTCGGCTTCGGAGTTGGTGTTGCTGTCGGCGTCGGAGTTGGAGTTGGAGTCGAAGTAGTTCCGCCGCCGGGCGTCGGAGTCGGAGTCGCAGTCGGGTTTGTGCCATCGGCCGGAACAGTTCCGGTTGGATCAGGCGTGGACGCCGGTGTGGTTGTGTCGGGTGTTGGAACTGGAGTCGCGCCGGCTGCTAAATCACCGACCTTGAGTTCGACTTGCGGTACTTTGTCGTCAAAAACTTTGCTGTCGATCGTGATGTCGCCTGAACCGGTAACGTCAATCGAGACTGCATCCGAGCCGTACTTCAATGTGATCGACACTTGCGCGTTCGACTCGGTGTTCCCACCGACGGTGTTCCAGGTGCGGCCACGCCAGTCGAAAGCGATCGTTTCGATAGTATCGAATTTGACGCCGGACGGGAGATTGATGGTGCGCGTGTCGAGGTCACCGTCACCATCGAGGTCCATGGCTACGTTGTAGCTGGTCTTGTCGTCGTTGATGGCGACGTTGGCTCGCTCATTTGCGTTATCAGCGTGGCGGCGAATGGAATAGAGCCGGGCCTTCTCGATGTAGGAGGCAAACTCGCGGGCGGAGCCAGAGAGACGAATGCTTGCTTTAGCGCGGCTGATTCCGAACAGGCCGAACGCGGTAACGATCGTCAGGATCGTGGTGGTGATGATGAGTTCGACGGTCGAGAAGCCGCGAAGTGTTTGGGGCGATTGTTTTTTCTTATTCATTCCCATCGTCATGGTCCAAAATGTATTTGTGGTCCAAGTGGAGTGACCACGGGTGGGCCATTGAGCAATCGCGGTGCCACAAAGGTTCTTCCGTCATAATTCCACATAGTGAGAGTGCGGTGGTTGGTGGAGTTGACCGAACTTTAGTCAGATTGGTTTGTGGTGTGGTCAGTTTGAAAGAAAGATCTCTCACACGGCGGCGCAACGGCGCAGCGAGTTTGTGATCTCACGTTGCGCCGTTGCGTCGCTGCGTGAGAGATCTTCATTTTGATTGCGGCCCACCAGAGTGACTGAGCTTTGACTGGTTATGCGCTGGTCCAACACGAAGCCTGCAAACACCTAAATTGCTGATTCATATAATCTTCGAGATTTCTTGACGCGCACGTGCGTGGGCGGCATATCGCTTGCTGCTTCGCGTGTGCCCTTCCTCCTGCTCTCCCTGAGCAAATGTATTGGAGACTAAACTATGAAGAAGAATGAATTCTCAGAGCTCGGTTCGAACCTGCTCGTGTTTGGCTCGATCTCGCTCGCCTTCGCACCATTCCTGCTCGGCGATCGCTTGATCCTGATCGTGACGGGCTTAATGAAAGAAGGCGGGGTCATGATCGACCAGGTCGGCAACTACGTGACCTGGCTCGTCTCTTAACCCCGCCCTCTGTTAATTCTGAAATCCGGTTACGACTTACTCACCACATTGCCCTCCGCGTCGTAAATCGTCACGTCACCAAACGGCGTGACCTGATCCTTGACCTTATCCCAATCACCGACAATCACGACTGCCGCGTGATAAGTATCGAAGTACTTCGCCGCCACCCGTTGAATATCAGCGGTCGTGAGCGCTTCAATCTTCGGTCGAAAATCATTGATGAAGTTCTTATCGAGATCGTACGTGTAGATCGTGCTGATACGACCCGCGAGTCCGATCTGGCTCGCCAGCTCGACGGAGAAGTTACCAGTACTGAACTCCTTCGCCGCATTCAACTCCTCATCCGTCACGGGCAACACCCGCATCCGATCGAGCTCGTAAAAGATCTCGAGCAACGTTGGACCAGTCACTTCGTTGCGCACGAACGCGCCCGCCTGGAACGATCCAGTCTTTGCCTGAGTATTCGACGAGCTGAACGGTGAATAGGTATAGCCCTTTCCTTCGCGTATGTTCCGCGTTAGTCGCGAATAGAACGAGCCGCCATAGATCGTGTTGGCCGTGCGAATCGCGAAATAGTCGTTGTCCTTTCGGGGAATGCTGACGTTGCCGATGTAAATCGCAGACTGAATCGAGCCCGGCCGGTTCACGAAATAAATCTGGCGCTTGTCGCGCTTCGGCACCGGCGGGTTTTCATCAGGCGGCAGGGTTCCACTCTTCCAACTACCAAAAGCCTTCTCGATTTCGGCCAACGTCTTGTCGACGTCGATATCGCCGACGACGACGAGGTGCGCCGCATTTGGAATGTAGAACTTGCTGACAAACGCGCGCAGATCGTTGCGCGTGAGCGCGCTGATCGACTTCTCATCCGGTACCACAAAACTGTACGGGTGATCACCGAAGACTGCTTTCTGAAAACGCTCGTTGACGAGAAAACCCGGATCCGCACGGCCCGCGCGAATCTGCTGGATCGTGTTTTCCTGGGCCAGCTTAACTTCCGTGTCCGGGAACGACGGGTGTTGGGCCACGTCGCTCATCAAATCAAACAGTCGCGTCGAAAACTCTGACAGCGATGTGGCCGTCATCGTGGTCGAGTCGGCATCACTGCCGAGCCCGAGTGAGCCACCGATCGAGCGCAACTCTTCTTTGATCTGTTTGCTCGTGCGCGTGTCAGTGCCTTCGTTTGCGACTAACGCTGCGATCTGCGCGATACCGGGATGCCCTTCACGATCGCTCGCAGTGGTGGCCGATCGAAACGTGAGCATTGCGGAAACCTTCGGCACGTTTGGCAGTGGCGCTAATACGACTGTTAAGCCGTTGGCGAGTTTCTTTTCGGTGATCTTTGGAAGATTCAGTGGCCGCGCCGCTCCGGGCGGTGGCGGTGTCTTCTGTTGTGCGAATGCAGTGACGGTAAACAATATAATCGCGAGTAGTGTCTTCATCTCAATACCTTTCGGTGAAATCCGTTTTATCCGTGGCTACTTCTCTGATTTGGTTTGAGCCTTTGCTTCCGGCACGCGATCGATCACGGTGCGATTCGTCGGCACCAGATACTTCGCGGCCGCGGCTTTGACCTGCGCCGCCGTGACGTTCTCAAACGGTGTCAACAACGAGTTGATCTGCTGCGGATCGTCACGGAAGAGGGCCAGCGAGGCGAGCAAGTGTGCTTTGCCCTGGCTTGACTCGAGTTGATCGTAGAAGTTGGACCGGTAACTGACCTTCGCGTCGGCCAGTTCCTTCTCGGTTATGCCTTTCGACGCGATGTCGGCGATCACGGCGTCCATCTCTTTGATGATTTCGTCTGCGGTGTGACCCGGCTTGTACGTCGTGCGCGTAGTCATGATCATCGGGCCCGTGTAGTCAAACTCGTTACCGAAGTAGTTGAGTCCGCCGGACAGATCGAGTGTCAGCTCTTTCTCTTTTACAAGACGTTGATACCAGCGCGAGCTTTCGCCGGCCTGCAGGATTCGGACCAGCAGCGCCATCGCGGGAAAGTCGGGCGAGTTTTGCGGCGGCAGGTGATAGCCGGTGGCGAGTGCGGGTAGGTTTGCGAGCTTGTCGGTCTGCGACACTCGTTTCTCTTTTGTTTGTGGTGGCTCAGTAAGATCAGGACGTGCCGGCATCGGCTGGCTCGGAATGCTCGCGAAGTTTTTCTCCACCATCTTCTTGACGTCGTTGACGTCGACGTCGCCCACGATCGTCAGCACGGCATTGTTTGGCGCGTAGTAAGTCTTGAAGAAGTTGCGCACGTCCTGGATCGTCGCGGCATTGATCTCGGCGAGGTCGCCGTAACCGTTGTGCGAGTTGTTCCAGTTTGTGAATGCGTTTTCCCAGAGACTGATCCACTCGAAAAACTGGTAAGGCTGGTTTAGCACGTTGACGCGCACCTCTTCGCTTACCACTGCCTGCTGGTTTTTGAGGTTCTCCTCGCTGACGTCGAGCGAGCGCATGCGATCGGATTCAAGCCATATTCCGAGCTCCACTCGATTGCTGGGCATCGTCTGGTAGTAGTTCGTGTAATCAAAATCCGTGTGGCCGTTCAAGCTGCCGCCGTTCGCCTCGATGAACTTCGCGTGCTCAAACTTCTTCACGTTCGCCGAGCCCTGGAACATCATGTGTTCGAACAGGTGTGCGAAGCCGGTGCGGCCCTTCGGCTCGAGCCGGAAGCCGACGTTGTAATACACGGATACGGTCACGACGGGCGCGATGTGATCCTCCGAGATCACGACCTTGAGGCCGTTCGGAAGTTTGTAATAGACGACAGGGATGTTGAGCGGTTTAGGCTGAACGGTACAGATGTTAGAGACCGTCGCTATCAGCAGGAGCATTGATAGGCAGGTCACGATTAAGCGTCGCATAATTTTGGGCGTCCTCACTTTGAACAAAAATAAACAATACGAGACCAGGGTTTGATCCGACATCAAACCCTGCTCTCGAGAGAAAGGAGACTGATCAATTACCCGAAAAACCGAAATGAGCTACGCAGATTTGGATGAAGGTCGTTTCACCCGCAGTGTAGCGTACTACGCGGTCAATTGTAAGAAAGTTTCTGGTGTCTTAAATGATCGGTTTTCTCTGTGTTCTCGGCGTATCTCAGCGTTCTCTGCGCTAAGACGCAACTCAAACGCAGAGGGCGCAGAGCTACGCCGAGAACCGCAGAGAAGATTTCAAATTCAGACGTCACCAAGTCTCTTGCGGCTTTGCATCAATGTTCGTCGCGACCATACAATGCGAAGGCTATGTTTTCAAAATATCGTACGACTGTTTTGCCCATTGTTTTGTTGGCGTTCTGTTCCGTCATCGCGGAGACCCGAAATATGCAACACAACATTCCCACCGGAACCTGGGGTGGCCAGCACATTCAGATGAAGGTAGGCACGAAGTCGGCGACGATCGAATACGACTGTGCCACGGGCGTGATCCAGGGACCGCTGGTTATCGATGCAAATGGCAATTTCGATCTGCGTGGCACACATCGAATGATGCGCGGTGGGCCGACGCGCGCCGGTGAGACTGCGAACGATCATCCCGCAACTTACACCGGATCGATCAGGGGCAACACGATGACGCTCAATCTCAAGATCAACGATTCAGACGCGGAAACGTTCACGTTGGAGAAGGGAAAAGAGGGCGACCTGGTCCGGTGTAAGTAACATGCAGGGAGTGGCGCGAAAGTTTTTTATCAGAGGTGATGTGCAAGGGGTCGGGTATCGTTTCTTCGCGCAGCGAGCGGCGGCACGACATCAGGTAGTTGGTTACGTCCGCAACTGCGCAGATGGAAGTGTTGAAGCATTTGCGGAAGGACCGGCGAGCAGCGTTGAAGCTTTCAAATACGATCTTGCGACTGGACCGCAGTGGGCCGTAGTCGATCAAGTTGAAGAGCTGGTGCTCGAGCCGACGGGCACTTATTCTGCGTTTAGGATTGAGAGATAACTGACACGATGGACCATCTAAAATCTTTGATTCGCGAAGTGCCGGACTTTCCCAAGCCCGGCATCAATTTTTATGACATCACGACGTTGCTGAAGCATCCCGAAGGATTGCGCAACACGGTCGACGCGCTCGCTTCGGAGTTTGAAGGTGAGAAGGTGGATTCCGTGATCGGCGTCGAGGCGCGTGGATTTATTTTCGCGCCGGCGCTGGCCTATCACCTCGGGGCCGGGTTTGTTCCAGTTCGCAAGCCGCGCAAACTACCGGCGGAGTGTGCCTCGATCTCTTACGATCTTGAATACGGCCAGGACACCCTGCAGATCCATCGCGACGCGATCGGCGATGGTCATCGCGTCATTATCGCCGACGATCTACTCGCGACCGGCGGCACCGCGCGCGCAGTGGTTGATTTGGTAGAGCAACTCGGTGGTGTGGTTTTAGGGTTGGTGTTCGTGGTTGAGCTGGAATTCCTCCCCGGCCGCGAGAAGCTCACGGGCTACGACGTCCGTTCTTTGATCAAGTATCAATCCTGATCGTTGTGTGTCTTGTCTAAAGCCTTTGACAGGATTACATGATTTCCAGGATTAACATGATACGATTCCCCTCACCTGTGCTCCCGTAGCTCAGCTGCATAGAGCGCTCGCCTCCTAAGCGAGAGGTCGCGCGTTGGAATCGCGCCGGGGGCACCATTTTTCTGAACTGATCAAAATCTAACTTCCGCACTAGCGAAATTTGTTATTCGACGAATGTTTACAAGCCTTCGGCAGAGTGTTATCGCTAAGGTGACGAGGGTAGTGGCTTTGATAGTATGCCTGCAATGAACTCGGTCAATCCAGCGTCTGAATCATTGTGGCGGAACTTGTACCACTTCGTTAGACTTTCGCTCCAATCTGTTTTGGCGGTAGCGAATTTGGCGTCGTTTCCGGCCAGTGCGACAGCTCGAGCGTAGCTGTCGATCATTCGATCGATGATCTTATTGATTTTAGCCAGCGCTAATATGCTTTCGGGCGTTTCATTTTTTCCTCCGTATAGACGCTTGTAATCTTCGGATTGTTTAGCGTAGTCGCCGGTTTCATACCCCCCTGCGATAAGTAGATACGTGACAGGTGATTTCCTCAATGGAGTTTCGACCTCCACACTCTTCAACAGGTGTTTGAGTGCTGTGTTCGGATCGGTTTTTAAAATGGCAGTTCCAATCGTGTAATTCAAATAAGCACGCGCGGCCTCACGATTGCCAAGTGGCTGCCAATTGTCGAGCGAACTACCCAAAACGATCTGTTGCAACGCCCGCCTCGCATAATCCAATGCCTGTGCAGTTAGCGATGGATTATTTAGTACCCTGTATCCATTGACCCCCAGATGCACGAGTACTGTCAGGTTATCGGGATCTTTGGTAAGGATCTCTCTTCCGAGTGTGTACGCTTCAGGATAATTCTTTTCGTTGTAGAGCAGTTGCATGAAGCGGTTCTTGCGCAGGCCCGCTTCGTAAGCCGAGGACCACTTCTTTAAGTAGTCGATAATCTGCTGCTCGTCGGAACTGACTTGTATGGCAGGACATCGCAGGTAATTTAGAGCGTCATTGTATGCCTTAGCTTGGTCGGTGAGGCGATATCGAACAAACGAGGCATACACGTCCTCTTTCGCTTCAGACGAGCATTGATCTCGAACTGTATCAGACGGTGAGATCGCAGGCGTGCTACTCGGCTTGGCGGGTGAGTCCTTAGGCGTGCTGCTCGGCTTGGCGGGCGTCTCCGTGCGCTGAGGCGAGGTCCGCGCAGGTTGAGGGTGTTTCCGCGGTGTCGGTCTGGTTATAGGCGGGGGAGGAGAGCACGGTGGAGGGAATCCGCCTGGGCATTGAAGAGTTGCAGACAGTTCAGAACTACTCTTCGGCGCACCCAACGGATATGCGAGAAGCAGACTTGTAAAAACCAGTAACAGGACAATGCATACGGAAACATTGGTCAGGGGCTTTTGGGGTTTCATGTTTGACTCGGTTCTTTTGAATCATCTCGGCTTGGCCGTATCCGGAAGATCGCTGACACAGCGGAAGCCGATCTTCGTATAGTCGGAGGAGTCGCGCGCCGGATAGCCCGCACGATAGGTTGTCGTGGCCTCCCTTGGAGAATCGATGTATGAACCGCCGCGCATTATCTTCCAGTCTGCGGCCGGCTTCAATAATGTTCCGTCGGCGTAACGTGTCACCGGACTCGCCGTCCACTCCCATGCGTTACCAACCATGTCAACAGCACCATAGGGAGACAACCCATGGAAGTGACCGACCTCTACCAGGCCACCTGTGTGAATATTGGCAAATCCATTTTGCCATGCGGTGCCCCAGGGATAGAGCCGACCATCTTTGCCGCGTGCGGCAAATTCCCACTCTTCTTCAGTCGGTAGTCGTTTGCCAATCCATTTAGCGTAAGCCGTCGCATCGTCCCATGTCACTCCGGTAACGGGTTTGCGAGCCGCGTCAGGAAGATAATTGTCATTCTCCCAATTTGAGGGCCTATGATGACCAGTAGCTTTGACGAACTCGGCGTAATCTTCGTTGGTGACTTCATGTTGATCGATGAAGAAGGGTTTGACCGTGGCCTTATGCGCCGGACGTTCAAGTTCATTGCCGCCAGCTTTTTCATCACGTCCCATCATGAAATCGCCGCCTTCTACGTAGGTCATTCCCGGAGGAGACTTAGGCGTCAGCCCCTGACTTTCTGTATTGTCTGGCTCAACTGGTGGCTTGGAAGTTTTCGATCCCAGAATCCAAGCGACAGCGATTGATGTAATAAGCAACACCGATATGCCAATAACCTTTCTCCTATCCCACACGTGCCTCTCTGTTTTCTTTGGCGCTTCGAGGGATGACGCTGCCATGCCACCCGCGCCGTCCACACCGCCTTCTTCTTTGGCTTCTGCCGTCTGCCGATCCTCTTTTTTATACTCCCCTCTATCCGCAGTCACGCGAATGCCTTCAGTTTCACCTTTACTCTGCTGGCGCTGATCTTCGTCCTTGCGCTGATGCTCTTCTTCGACAGGTTGTGCCGCAGCTTGCGAACGCCTTTGTGCTTCTTCCAAATCTCGTGCTGCTTTCCAACTTTCCTCTATCTTCAATACAAGCTCAGGCACGTCCTTGTAATGTCGGTCCAACGCCCGCAGCCTCTCAAGTCTCAGATGGGCTTCATGGAGGCGGCCCGCGTTGTAATGATCTAACCCTTCAGTGTAGAGATGAAGCATCGATTGTTGTTCTTCGACCCGGCGCCGTGCCTGTTGCGCTAATTGGTGAGAAGGATCTTGCTCCAAAACAGCTGTAATCTTTTCTATCGCCGATGACCAATCCTCGCGAGCCATGGCAGTTCTGACCTCTTCATAGAGAGAGTCAACCTGTTCTTTCTTAAGCCTCACGTTGAACAGACGCCCGTCGCTTGAACGAAGATATAAAACCGGCGTTCCCCATTCGACCGTGTTATTAACAGCGATGCTGATTGCTTTTCGAGCCTCAACCATGGCCGCCTCTAAAGGCAGTCCCCTCGCCACAGCCTTGTAGAAAGAGCGTGAGAATTGGATAGCTGCCCTGTCAGTGATCTCGTATTGCATAGCAACTACTGCCGGTATGCCGCTCCGAACTAAGATCGAGGCAGTGCTCGAGAAAACATCAACTCCGCCGGCGCGCGCACCCTCGCATGAATTCAATACCACCAGTTTCAGATGACGATGCTCAAGCAACCGAGCCAGGTTGGTCGCGCTCAGTTCAAACGCCCGTCCAGCTTCGTTAGCGAGCGTGATAAGACCTTCATCGTTTCTCTCGTTAAAGCCTCCATGACCTATGAAATGGAAGACGTGCCACGGTCCTGTCTGCATCGTTTCCTGAAGATCCTGCCACGTTTGCCCTTCTAACCAAGTCAATGTCACCAAATCCTTAAGCTCGCTGACAGCTTGTTCTAAGCGTTGTTTCTCGTAATTCACATCGAGTAAATCTAAGTCGGTTGGGCTGACCGCCATGCCAAGAATGTGGAGGGGTGGCTTCACCCAAAGAGCCTGGACGGTTTGGGGAGAAGTCGAATAGCGCACGATGGGCGTATTGCGCGACAGACAGATGTATTCTCCTCTACGAGGGTCATACATAAACTCCCAGGGCAGGGCGGCCAGCTCCGGTTGCTGAACGCGCAGCACCAGTCGTAGTCCTCTATCGTCACGCCCGGCCATTTCTTGACTAACGTCGTAACGCACGCGCACCTCGTTGGCGATAAGAGCGTTGAACAAATCCAGGCCAAAGCTCTGCACGGCTTGTTCCTGTGGCGATGCGAGACGTCGATGTTTACCGCCTGAGCGCAGCAGCGCAATCTGTAGGTCCTTCAGGCGACTGTCCAGCGCAAGTTTGTCGTAAGGGAACCTCATTAGCTCCCGAGCTTCACCTGCCCGCGAGCGGACAGACACTTCGAAGTCTCGTCCGTCCCCTGTCCCGATATCTATTTCGAAGTTGTCGTACTCCAAGGCTGCTTTCCTAAGGTAACCTTGCGACCTAAGTTGCAGGAGATTTGATCTCGTGATCGACTCTTTGAGCTTACAGTGCGTTACTTCAAGGTCGCTCTGGGCTGAGGCGTCGACGGTATAAGCCCGGCATCGGCGTTTAGTCAAGACGAATTCTATTCAATTTCGCCTTGAGAAACCACGAGTTCTTCGAGTTGCTGATCATGGTGCAGCACGGGTCGAATTGTAACCCTTCTTAAATAAAAGGCCATTAAACTGGAAGTCTCCGGGAGATGATAGCTTGTTCGGGATCGTAGAGCGGAGGAGTTCAGAGAATTCGTTAACTACAGGCATGTGCTAGCGGCCCAACTTATGAAAGGTGTGCTGCGAATTCAGATAAGGAGACGTTGAGGTTATTAGCTATATCCGTCTCAGCGAGAGATCGCGCGTTGGAATCGCGCTGGGGGCACCAGTTTTCCTCAAGAAGTTTGGCACCTCACCTTCCTTTGCAAGCTTTGTCCCGCAAATTTTCCTGGAGTCTGTGGCACTGAGCCGTTCTGGCACCGTTACCAGAATAATCCGAAAAAAAGAATTCCGATTCCCATCACTAACGCAGAGATTCCGGCTAACAAGAACGCCGATGATTCAGCTTCCTTTAAACGTAGAGGACTCGTCTGCATCAACGCTTCACGTAGATCTGCGTTGACCGCCAGGACTATCTCAATAATCCCGATTACTAACAGAGTCGAGGCAAAAATATATTTCCACATGCCTATAGCCTACTTACAACGCAAATCAGAACAGGTACGGAACCATCCGTTTCGTGACTTTCGCATACTCGACATATTCCGGGTACTTCTGTTTTACCAATTGCTCCTCACATATCATTCGCAGTAGCGCACCTAGTAGCAACAGAATTCCCAACGCGAAGCCTACCAAAGACCAGTGTACAACGATCGGACCCCAACCAAAGAGACAGGCTGCGGTGTAGATCGGATGTCGTACGATTCGGTAAGGGCCTGTTGTAACTAACCCACCCGCTGTGGGATTCGCAGCGGCATGAAAGCTTCGACGTCCAAAGGTTAGGCGGGCCCAGCCCATCAGTGCGACTGCTACTAGCTGAAGAGTAATAGCGACGGGCTGAGCCGTGAAGAGCACGCCGATCTCATAAAGGCCAATCAATGCGCCAATCATCACGACCAGGCCAACCATAGAAATCACCTTCAGCATGTGTGGTCAACTCCAGGATTGCGCATGGCGACATCGACCGGTGCGAAGATTATCTGTCGCGACCCGCGGACCTAACACTCCCGACTACTACAACTTTATTATCATTCATTCGCAACGTTACTGTCATTGACTCTCGATCTCATCAGAGCATATCTTTTGTCCTCTCCCAAATCCCTCTTTTTACCCCGAATACCTGCGGTTTCCTACCATCGCCCCGACGTTAGTTCCTCTTCGTTGATTAATGGAGATCGCCCGATGTATCGCAAACTGTCGCCGACAACAGTTGTTAAGGATCAGTCCACGCCACGTCCAGCAACCCGCCACACGAAGAAGGGAAGCAAGTCTAAAATAAGGATAAGGTTATTAGTTGTGGCTGTTTGTTGCGTCGTTCTAGGTGCCGCGGCCATGAGCCCGGTTACGCGTTGGGGATTGCTCAGAATCGTCAATGCCTCGAATCCGGCTACAAGTAACATAACTGTGCCTTCCACGGCCGGTCAGACGGTCACCGTCACCTGGACAGGGTCAATACCACCGCTGACGAATGCGACAAGTGATTGCGCCGCCCTCGCTGATACGCCTGCAGTTGATCAGCATGTCTCCACTGTCAATGTTCCAAATGGCCTCTATAACACGACGAACGCTAAATTCACGTTCAAAATAAGCTGGGCCAATCCGGACAACGACGAAATCCTCACGGTGATTAATCCTGACGGAACAACCCTCGCTACAAGTGACAGCGGAACCCCAAGCGAGACAGTAAACGGGAATAATCTTCCTGCTGGCGCGTACAAGATCGTTGCGTGTGGCTTTGTCAGCGGACCGGACCCGCAACCGTATACAGGGACGTTAACGATCGAAACATTAACAGGTTCCTCGCCATCGCCGACGCCGGCTCCCACTGCTACACCGGTCGTTCCTGGTGCGCCGCGTTATCACGAATATGCACCGCCTCCGGCTATAGGCGAAAACGCCGGCGAGCCGACGCTCGGTTTCAACCCGGCTACAAAACGGGCGATGTACATTGCCGGTTTACAGACTTTGCGCGTGACATTTCCTGAACACCGCGAGCCTCTGGGAAGTGTACCGGAAGCAGGACCCGCTTTATGGGAAGACGTTTCTTTCCTCGGTACGAGTAAGCGTTCGCTCGATCCTATTCTCTTTACCGATCAGCGAACGAGTCGCACCTTCGTTTCACAGTTGAACAGTGTCGTTCCACCGGCTTCACCCGTGCTGATTGGACTCAATAGTCTCATGGCCTACTCAGATGACGACGGCGTCAACTGGACACCCGCGCAACTGAATCCGCCGGACGGCAGTTACGATCACCAAACAGTCGGTGCTGGTCCATATCCGGCATCGTTGTCGGTATTGTCGAATCCGTTGAATAAGGGATCGGCCGTTTACTACTGTGCCCAGGCCGGTGTAGCTGCGTTTTGTTCGCGCAGCGATGATGGCGGCCTGAATTTCGGTCGCGCTGTGCCGACAGACACTGCTGTCAGCTCTCCCGCTGGGATCGGTTGTTCCGCAATTCACGGACACGTCAAAGTTGCTCCGGACGGCACCGTCTATTTGCCTCACTACAGTTGCGGTGGAACACAGGGGGTAGCCGTTTCCACTGATGCAGGTACAACGTGGACTGTGCGTCAAATTCCAGGCAGCCTGCCGCCCGCGGGGGCGACATCACCAGACATTCTCGATCCTTCCCTGGCAATCAGCAGAGACGCGCCGTTAGCGCCTGCAACATCCAACACTATCTATTTTGCATTTACGGGAAAACAACCAGGCGGAGATGCTGTGCCAGTCTCGGAAAGAGGCGATGAGCACGTGTATGTGGCAGTCAGCAAAGATCGCGGAATCACGTGGAGTACACCCGTTGATATTGGCGCCAGCGTGGGAGTCAAGAACGCCGTTTTTGCTTCGGCGGTCGCAGGAGACTCAGACCGTGCGGCGGTTGCTTTCGTCGGTACAACGACCAGCGGCGATCATCAAAGTGCGAGTTTCAAAGGAGTGTGGTACGGGTTTGTGGCCCATACTTACGATGGTGGCCGGACCTGGACCACCGTCAACGCCACTCCCAATGGACCGGTGCAGCGCGATGCTTGCATCTGGAATGGTGGTGGCAACAATCCATGTCGCAATCTCCTCGACTTCAATGATGCGACTCTAGATGACAAAGGCCACGTGCTGTTTGCATTTGCCGACGGTTGCATCGATGGATGCGAGACTGGTGGGCCCAACTCTTACAGCGCCAAAGCGACTATTAGCCGTCAGTCGGGTGGTAAAGGACTATTAGCTCAATTCGATACGTCGGAGCCGGTTTTGCCCCAGCGGCCGTATCTAACAGGACGCCGCGACGATATGGCTTCCTATCTGAGTTGGACGCCGCCTGATAATGGTGGTTCAGCAATTACCGCCTACAAGATTTATCGAAGTGGAGGTGGAGGCACCAATGTTTTCGTCGGTCAAACGAAGGGTGACGACACTACCTTCAATGATCGTAGCAGTGATGTCGCCGTTGCGACTTACACGTACACCGTTAAGGCCGTAAACGCGCGCGGCGAAAGCGCACCCAGTAACGAGGTGTCGCTCGTGGTTGGCCCACGCACTGAGTTGACTGGAGCTTGCGAGTTGCCAGGCGTCACCGTGATTAGCGATCCGGTCGGCGATGCCAGCGACACTCTGCCTCAACACGACATCACTTCAGTTTCCATGGCTGAACCTGATAGTTTCGCCGGCAAATTAGTCTTCACGATCAAGGTGGTGAACCTTTCAACCATTCCTCCCGGCTGGCGATGGTCCGTCCGCTTCGGAGTCCCGGGCTATGGTCCACCCGCCGCAGCAGGGTTGGGTGCACAGGAAGATTGGTTTGTCTCAATGACGACCGCGGATGGCGCGACGCCGACGTTTACGTATGGAACCACCGGGGGATCGTCGAATGTGCCGGCGAGATTGTTTACTACGCTCGGTAGTCTCGACGGAGCAAGCAAGGTTACGGGCGATGGCACGATCACGCTTGTCCTTTCGAAAGAGGTGTTCAGATCCAGCGCAGTCTGTTCTGGTACGTGTGGTCCATTGAGCCCCGGCCAACCGATCAATCTGACACTCGGTAGTGTGCGGGCCACTGCGCCGTCAACGGTTCCGAGCGCGGGCGGTACGAACGAGACCATTCCTGATACTACGGGCGCGGGCACCTACGTGCTGCGTACCCCGACTCTATGTCTGCCGAACACAGCTCCGGTTGCGCGGCTTACAGCCGATATCGACGAGGGAATCGCGCCAGTGACGGTCAACTTCAGCGGCAGTGATTCTTATGACGCCGACACCATCGACAGTATCGCCACGTATACATTTAATTTCGGCGACGGTGGTGACGACGTTACGCAGAGCTCGCCGAATATTAGCCACACATATACGGCAAAGGGAGAGTACATTGCGCGGCTTGTTGTTACCGATTCACGAGGTAAAGTTAGTTCGAACACCGCTCAATTCAAGATCGACGTTGAAGACGCTACGCCCACGCCGACACCCACGCCTTCACCGACACCGCCGCCTGTGTGCCTCGATGATAACGATGAGCGGATCGCGTATTCCGGCGGTTGGCATTTGATCAATCAAGCGGCTGCAAGCGGCGGCCACTTCCGTTATCACACGGGCAACAATCAAAGCCACAGTGCGAGCCTCGATTTCACCGTGCCGCAGGGCAGCTCCGGCTCGGTCAGTTATTCGTTTGCGAAGAGTCCGAAAGGTGGTCAGGCCGCCATCTATCTGGATGGTGTCTTGCAGCAAACCATCAACTATGGCGGCACCGTGGGTACCACTCAAGCTCCGGAGTTCAAGCCTGAGTACAAGGTGCAGTACACGGGCCTCGGCGCTGGCAATCACAAACTCGAGATCAAGAACATGAGCGGCGTGGTCTACGTCGATGGTTTCTGTTTGGAAAGCGCCGGCTCCAACGCCCAACCGGCCAGCGGTCCGGGAAGTACTACAAATGCGTCGGGCGGTGCTGCGGCAGGACAAACGTCGAGCAGTAACTACCAGCCGCAGGCAGGCTCGGAGGAGATGACGGTCACGGTTGAGTCCAGTTTAGGCGTGCCCTTTAAAGTTGTGTTGCTCGATCCTTCCGGATTGACACTGCAGGCGGTCGACGCTGTTTCGGGCATTGCCACCGTTAACGCACCGGTGAGTCAGCAGGGTATGTACGTCATTAAGGTGGTGAACGTCAGTCTCGGTTCGATTCAGTTCACGACGACCACCACCCCGTTGGTGAAGCGTTCAGCCACTAACGCACTCTTTACTCCTGAACGCAATCACTCCAATGACTTTGTCGCAAGGGCCCTGGATTTTCTGGTCGTTCAACCGGACAAGATCCAGTTTTCGCAGTACCCCATGCGCTGATCTGATTTGGGTTGCTGACTGCGGCATGATATGGAGACGTTTCAAACCAGCTGAAAGCGCCTCCTATATTTCAATATCTATTTCTGTGGGTATTGTGGTTAGCCGCCTCGTTACCCTCAACTCAACTTCAAGGGAGTGTTTTTCATGGCAGAGAAAAAAAACCAAACGTTCTAAAAAAAACTCAACGTCCTCGGAAGCCACCGAAATCACTATAGTCGGCGATATCGATTTCTAGTTTACGACTGCGGCGTAAAGGGTGTCTGAAAGTGATGGATCTCAAGTGGGACTTTCAGACACTCTTTGCCGGTTTAGCGACGAAAAGGAAAACCGATCTCACGATGAAGCGCGATCGTTTACTTCGAGTTAAGTTTCCATCGCTTCCGAACAGCACCACCCACTCCGGCCAGCCCTGTACTAAGCAGCAGTAATGTCGTCGGTTCTGGAACCTCTGATGTTTCAGTAACAGTGCCTACGATATTCACCGTCTGTCCTGGTTGAATGATTAAGTCATCAATAATGATGCTAAACCTACTGATTTCAATTCCACCCAGGGTCACGCTGAAGATGAGAGGGGAATTGTCAAAATCAATAATCACACTGCCGTTTTGTCCATTTTGGAGTGTTGCAGCTACGCCCAAGTGAGGCAGCAAATATTGATTTGTAAGGAGTACCAGGTCGAGCGTCGGGGCGTTAACGAACGAAGGGGTTAACCTCAGCGCAAAGGTATTGCCGGTGTAAGTCGCAGGGTCACCAGTAAGCGTAAATGATCCGAGGATGAGGGTTGACGAGTTAAATGAAAAACTGGGAACGCTTGTGTCAACGATTGCAACAGGATTTGGGAAAGTGGTGCCATTAAATGTCAAACCAAACAATGTAGCGCTTGGACTTAAAAATATTGAATCGTTGTAGGCACCCACTGTGAGCCCATTGATTACCACCGTATCGGCCCGTGCAACCTGTTGATTCAGGGTCAAGAAAAAGGCGATCGCTAACCCAAAACCAAAGTACTTTGTTGCCGCTATGCAGACGGTCCTCATGCCTTGTATCCTCCTGGGTTCGTTTTGGTGGGTATCTTACCACTCACTGGAAGAAAGAGGAATTTATTAGGGATCCCTCTACGCCGCCCAAGATAAACATCATCTGACCATCTGTCTTCCGCGAAATATCACTGTGTCTCCCGGCTTCATTTGAAAAAAGGGAATCTTCATTTGCATAAGGTTCGCGGCGAACTCGTCAGCATTTTCAAGCAGACCGGGAAAGGTTCCAAAGTGCATGGGGACAGCTAGCTTTGCGCGCACCGATTGCGCAGCTCGCGCCGACAGTCTTGCTCCCATCTGACTGATGTTTATGAGTACAACATCGATCGAATAGGTCTCACCTATGATTTCCATGTCTTTGAAATACGCGGTGTCGCCGGTGTGATAGATCGTGGGACCGTTCCTGATCATGATCACGAATCCGGCGGGGCTGCCGCCATAAGCGCGTTCAGGCTCGTTTGGTCCGGCTTTTGGATTGAAGACGCTGCTTGAGTGCACGGCTTCGGTCATCGCTATGGTGACTTCTCCATCGGCAATCTGAATCTCGCCGCCCATCTGCATGATGTTGTCTTGCGCTTGTTTCGCTGGAAAGTCAGTCAGCTTCACGAGGTTTCCGGCAAGTTCGGGATTAGCAATAAGGACCGCGCCGGTTTTCTTCGCGATCTCAACCGCATCGCCAACGTGATCGCGATGACCATGAGTCAACAAGATGTAATCGACTTTGGAAACCGCGACGAGGGCATCTTTATTGTCCTTGCCTTCCGGATTGGAGGGATTACGCAGCCACGGATCGATGAGTAAGATCTTTCCGTTTGGCGTGGTAATAGAGAATGCGGCATGGCCGAACCATTTCAGTTTCGTCTCCTGAGCGGCAGCTTGAGACGCGAACGCGAGAAGCGCCAGCCAGAAAATTATGAAGTTTCGTTTCATGTCTTTCCTCTCACCTACGTGCGACGGGGAATGCCGCCATTTCATTAATTAACACCTTGCCGTGATCAACCGTGATCACATCCGCCTGTTTGAGCAAACCATACGAGCTGCCGTTGACGATCAACTCATCGTTGCGGAGCAGGACATCAGCATCGCGGCATGGCCTGAAATGATAGGACTGTTCACTCGGGCCTCCGACCTTCTCCGGCGGAGTGAAACTCGTGGTGTAACAATCCGTGACGACCACCGTATGGCCGCCGACTATCGCTTCAACACGCCCGAGCAACAAGTTATTTGACCGGCTGCAAGCCGAGCACGCCATAACCAACCCGCAGGTTATCAAACCAATTTCTTTACGCCACATTGCTGTCCTCCAGCTTCACCGTGCACACGGCGTTCAGAGTAAAGAACCACCATCGCTGAAATCAATGCGTAAGGGCCGGCGCCTGACTCCTACTCTGATCCTTTTTCATAGGTTTGTGCGCGTTATTTAGTAATAGCGAGCTTCGGTCCGCTATCGATAATTGACAGGGAGAAACTATGAAGAAGACTCTACTTGGTTTTGTATTGGTGTTCGGCATCATCATATCGCATGGTGTGACGGCGAGCGCGCAGCGTTCGGTTGTTGGTTACTGGAAAACGAGCGGTTTGGGAATGATCAATGAGGTCAACACCGTCACCGGCCAGACAAAGAACAATCGCGGCCAAATGTTCTCCTACACGTTTGCTGCAGACGGCACCTACACATTCGTAGGCTACATGGAGTCAACCATGTTCGGCTGCACAACGAGCCTTTTTAACGAGATCAACGGCCGCTACCTCGTGGACGGTACGACCATCTTTCTCAACCCCTCGCGCGATTTCTGGAAAAACACGTATTCGTGCTTCCCCAATTCGAACAGGTCGCAGACGAAGGACCCGACGAAGAAGTCGCTGGAATTCAGTTTCAAGAAAGATCAATACGGTAAGGATTTCATCTGCCTGAACGACGCCGGCGTTGAGACCTGCTACAGGAGCGAGCAGGAGTAAGAGAGAAGTCCGACATATTCCAAATTCAAAATAAAGATCGCGCCTCTTAACCGTGGCGCGATTTTTATATACGCCTCATCCGCCGCGAGTTCTCAGAGCTATGGACAAAGTAAAAGGCACCCACTAAATTTGAGACCAAAACCATTCGAGCGAAACGGGGGGACACTGTATGAAGAACTGGAGCATTCGCACGGCGAGCAGATCGCTCTTCTTATCTCTGACGGCCATCACATTCCTCGTCCTCGGGCAATCGTCGGCACGTGCCGATGAGGTGACTATCTCCGGTTCGACGACCGGTACTGTTACAGGAGTCTCCCTACTCGCCTTCACGGGTAGCCCCAACTTTAGCGTCACGACGACGCAGGGCGTCGGCTCCTTGATCAACCTGAACAACCTGGGGACAGTCCTCCTCACTATTGGGCCGATGCAGTCGGTAAGCGGGTCGTTGACCCTGAACGTCACGTTCACGGCGCCAGTTGGCATCGCCGGCGGGCAGAACAGGACTTTCAACGCGACCGTCATGGGCAACATCTCGCCATTCGGCGGTATAGAAGGAGTGGCGATTGATTTCGATAACACGCCCATGGTCTTCACCTTCAACGACGGGGTCAACAGCGGTTCGTTCACCCTGGCGTTGAACGACATCTTCGTGCCATCAGGCGAGGGAGGGTTCATTACGGCGCGCATCACCGGCTCGCAGACCACCATTCCCGAACCGGCCACGCTCTTCCTTCTCGGCACGGGCCTGATCGGCGTCGCTGCCGGCGCGTGGAGGCGGCACGATTTATTCGTACCGCAGTGCGCTCAGAGGGTCTATTCTGATCGCGCGCCGGGCCGGTATGTAGTTAGCGATGAGAGCGATTACTACGAGTAGTAACGTGACAGCAATCAAAGTCGCAAGGTCAGTAGTCCGCACTCCAAAGAGCAAGCCCGAAATCAGCTTCGTGAGGGCAACAGAGGCACTGAGCCCAATTATGGTTCCGATTGCGACCGGGGTCATTCCCTGCAGCAGAATTAATTTCTGCACATCGTGCGCCGTCGCACCCAAAGCCATGCGCACCCCAATTTCTCGCGTACGTTGAGCCACCGCATACGAGACCACGCCGTAAATTCCGATCGCCGCCAGGCCCGCCGCCATAACCGCGAAAGCCGATAATAACAACGTCGTAAAGCGTTGCGGAGCGACCAATTCAGAGACTGTCGATTCCATCGACTTAAACGAATGGATTGGCTGCAACTTGTCTATCGCTGCGAGTTCTGCGCGAATAGGTCCGGATAGTCGCATGGGATCTCCCGATCGCGCTCGCACCACGAGTGACATCGAGCTCCAGTTTTGCTGAAGATAAGAAAAGTACATGTGAGGCAAAGGCTCTCGGCTTACGGTCCAATACCTGGCGCTGCCCACGACTCCTACGATCTCGCGCGATGATTGTCCCTCACCCCGACTGAATTCACCCTTGATATGTTTCCCAATCGGATCTTCTCCCGGGAAGTGTTGCTGAACGAATGCTTCGTCGACAATGACGACGGGCTGCGACCCTTTCCCGTCGCTATCATTAAAGAATCGTCCTGCGCGTAACGGAATTCCCAACACCCGAAAGTAATCGGGGCTGACCTGGTTGATTTGCGCAAACGGCTGCTGCTCAGGAGGCAGCGGCGGATGCTCATCAATGCTAAAAGAAAAGGACGCGTTAAGACTATTGATGAGGCCTGCCTCGCGAACGTCCGGAATCGTCCGTACGCGTCTGAGTAATTCCTGATAAAACGTACTGACGCGATCAAGCCCTTCATACTTCTCACCTGATGGATCAATCTTAGCGGTCAACACTCCGGTTGGATCGTATCCAAGATTCACATGCGCTAATCGCCAGAAACTTTTGGTCATCAGTCCGCCTCCCACCAGTAGGACCATGGCCAGCGCAACCTCTGCGACGACCAGCACTGAGCGTAGACGTTTTCGTGGCGCGACAGTTCGACCGCCTTCGTTTAATGCTTCATTTAGATCGATTCTTGAAAGTTGAAACGCCGGCACTAAACCAAAGATGAGACTGGTTATGAGCGCCAGCGTGAATGTTACAACCAGCGCTGTTGTGTCTAACCTCAGAAGAGCGACACGTGAGTTTGCGTCGGCCAGATACTCAGGCAAACCACTCGCAACGAATTGAGCTGTCCATCTCGCGAGCAGTAGCCCGAGGCTGGCACCGACAAATGCCAATAGCAAATTTTCAGTCAACAATTGCCGCATCACGCGCCATCGGCCTGCACCCAGAGCTGTCCGAACTGCTAGTTCTCTGCGTCTTACATTGCCGCGGGCCAGTAGAAGATTCGCGATGTTTACACAAGCAATCAGTAGCACGAACCCAACCGCCGCCATTAGCAACAACAGCATCGGACGAACTTCCTCGGTTAGCTCGGATTGCGGGATAGCTAACCGCGTGACCACTTGTGAGTTGCGATTCTTGTTAAATTCACGCGAGATCGTTTCGACTTCCGTGCTGGCCTGCGCGAACGATACGCCTGGTTTGCGACGGCCGATCACCGCCAGGTATCCGGCAGGATCATTTTCGTCCGTAGCTGTGAATGCGAGCGGCGTCCACAGATCTGTCTTAGTGAAAAATCGAAAGTCCTCGGGCATCACTCCCACAACTGTGTAGGAGTCGCCGTTAAGTGTAATCGTCTGTCCAAGAATTTTCGGGTCACTCACAAACCGTCGCTGCCATAACTCGTTGCTAAGTACGACAACACGATTTCCCCCGGGACGATCCTCATCTTCGACGAACGCCCGACCTTGTAGAGGCGCCACCCCAAGCAGTGAAAACAAATTGGCTGAGACTTGAAACCCTTGTAGGCGCTCTGCCTCCCCGCTTCCCGTAAGATTTGCGGCCCATCCCTTATTACTGAGGGCCGCGACATCAGTAAAGGCAGTGTTGTTTCGCTTCAGATTCAGAAAAGCGATTGGCGACAAAGGGAATTTCGATTCGCCACCGGACGTGTTGTAGACCATCACGAGCTCGTCCGCCTTTGCGAACGGCAATGGCTGCAACAGCACCGCATTAACGATGCTAAAAATAGCGGTGTTCATGCCAATGCCCAGCGCCAACGTCAGCACCGCAACGAAGGTGAAAGGCGCGTCGTGACGCAGCATACGGATCGCGTAACGCAGATCCTGCCACAGTGTCTCAATGAGACCACCACCTCTAACTGAATATCCCATTTCTTTAATCCTGGTGACGCGACCGAATCGTTGTTCAGCTAACCTCCGAGCTTCGTGAGGCGACATGCCCTTCCTGATATTTTCCTCAGTTTTCATGTCGAGGTGAAAACTCAGTTCCTCGTCGATCTCGCGGTGAACGGCGTCGCTATCTCGCAAAGCCCGGAATCTGTCTCGCAAAACTTTCCACGACCACATGGTATTGCCTCCTCTCACGTGGCCTTCAATACTTTGGTTACCGCCGTTGAGAGGTGCTTCCATTGAGACTCTTCAGTGGCGAGTTGTTTGCGGCCTCGTCGCGTTATCTTGTAGAAGCGGGCGCGTCGATTATTTTCTGATTGGCCCCACTCCGATGCGATCCAGCCCTTCTGCTCGATTCGATAGAGCGCGGGATAAAGAGTCCCTTCCTCTATCCGCAGCATGTCTTCGGCCAGTTGCTGGATGCGCTGGCCCACGCCATATCCATGCATTGGTCCCAACGAGAGCGCCTTGAGCACTAACAAGTCGAGTGTGCCCTGCGGCAGTTCCGACTTCTGTTTCACCATTAGCGGTTCCCCTCTTAGCTTCTAGGGAGGCATAGTCTCACAAGTCGATTGCGAATTCAATAGGGAGATAGATTTTCTCTGTGGGTGATAAGCCATTGTTACTGAATCAAAGTGCTTAATCCTTTGGACCAGGCTTCTGAGTGTGGTTCAATTGGTAGTACTGGTGGAGATGAAAACTGACCCGACTAACTCTGACCCAACGTTCAGCACGGGTCGAAAACTGCTCGCCTGGGGGGTACATATTTTCACTGCCAGCGGAGTGGTTATCGGATTACTGGCTCTGGTGGCAGTCGTCAATCGCAACTGGCGCGGAGCACTGTTGTGGCTCTTCCTCGCCGTGCTGATCGACACTGTTGATGGGGCTTTGGCCAGGATGATTCGGGTGAAAGAGGTGTTGCCCGATGTCGACGGGAGAATGCTTGATTATGTAATCGACTTTACTAACGACGTAATCGTGCCGACTCTACTCGTATATAACGCCGGCCTGGTGCCTTCGTCGATTCGTCTCATTTGCTGTGGAGCGATGCTGCTGGTGTCGTGTTACCACTACACAAACCTGAAGGCAATTACCGATGATTTCCGTTTCAGAGGCTTCCCTGCGATGTGGAACTTCGTTGTGTTTTATATTTTCGTCCTGGACCTCGACCCGATTTGGAACGTCGTCATAATTGCAGTGTTTTGTTGTCTGCACTTCATCCCGATCGATTTCATCTACCCGACTCGCACAATCCGACTTAAGAAGTTAACGTTTTCTTTAGTGTTGGTGCTCGCCGTTGTTAATCTCACGATTCTGAGTCAACACCCTCTGCGCAACACTGCGCTACTCGCTGCCTCGCTCATTATCGTTGGCTATCTAATGGCGATCAGCTTGTATCAAACGTATCTCAGTCACAGAACTACTTAATTCTCAGCTACTTCGTCCCTCGTACAAGGCGAATATTTAAATGCCGAAGGGATGTATTTGTCGTCCACTTCGTAGCTCTGTATAGGCAACGAGGCGTAGTCTCGGATTCCTTCGATCATTGGGAGTGTGTTATGAAGCTACGAACGTCTGCCTACCGGTCTCTCACGCTATTGGTTTCAATTGTCTTGTGTTTCAGTGTCACTGGCCGTGGCGCTGCAGTTGCCCCGGCGGCACCGTCGCCGAACTCGCCGGCAGACGGCGCGGTCGTCACCCAGCCATTCACGATCTCCTGGACGGCGGTCAGCGACCCGAGCGGGATCGCCGCGTATAACTGGCAGGTCAGTTCGTCCTCCGCCTTCACGTCGGTTCTTCTTCAATCCTCGACCAACGGCGCGACGCAGGATGTGGTCAGCGGTCTCGCCAACGGTACCTATTTCTGGCGCGTGCAGGCCATTAGCGGTGACTTCGTCTCGGGGGCATGGTCGCAGCCACGTAGTTTCACGGTCACCGGGGCCGGTACCGGTTCGCCGGGCACGCCCAGCCTCGGACCTACCAGGGGATATTCCACTTTCCACCCGTTTGAGGTGATGACTTTCAACTGGAGCGCCGTCGCGGACGCCGCGTCTTACGTGCTCGAGTATTCGCGTGATTCAAGCTTCCCGGTATCCACGACCGGAAAGTTCGACAACATTCCCGACACCGACTTCTCGTTTGCCATTGCGAATCCCGAAGGCAATTACTTTGCGCGAGTCTTCGCCGTGGACGCAAACGGCATCTTCAGCGCGCCGTCGAACGTCATCACTTTTTCAGTCTTTTATAACAATCCGGTGCCTCCGCCGCCGTCTCCAGTCGCGCCTGTAAACAACCCGACCTTGACGCTACCGATCACGCTCGAGTGGACGCACGTCGTTAACCCGCAACCGAGCGGATATGAAATTCAGATCGCACGCGACTCAAACTTCTCCTCGATCGAGGTGGACGACCCGCAGCTCAATGGTCCAACGCGAACGATTTTGTCACTCACTGCGGGAAGGAAGTTCTGGCGCGTGCGCTCCGCTCAGGGAGACTCCTCGCCGACTACTGCCGCCTTGACGGCCTGGTCTGCGACCGGCACGTTCACGATCAGCTCGGCTCCACCTGTGCCGGTCTCTGTGACGCTCGCCAACGATCCCTTCTACAGCGGTGAGACGACAGTGGTCGCGCTGCAGTTAACGGCGGCAGTACCGGCGGGCGGCGTCACTATCAACCTCAACAGCTCGAACCCGGGTGTGATTCCCGTTCCGGCGACTGTAACGATGCCCGGCAACACGGCCTGGATGCAGTTCCGGATACAGGCAGGGCAGGTGACTGCGCCGACACCCGTGACGTTGACAGCGACGCTCAATTCCGGCTCCGCGTCCGCGCAGTTCACCTTGCTGCCGCCCTCGTTGAAGTGGCTTTCGATCTCGCCAAGCACCATCACAGGCGGGGCGCAGCCGCAGGGGATCGTGATGCTCAACGGGCAGGCGCCGGCGGGCGGAGCTATGGTGACTCTCACCAGCAACTCACCGTTTGTGAGCCCACCCGCATCGGTGCTTGTCGAGGCTGGTGGTTTCTCTGCCTCGTTCCCGATTCCGACGAGCGCGGTTACGGCAAACACCACGGCTACAGTCACAGCGGGCTATGCCGGCGGTTCGGCGGATGCGCAGGTCACGCTGACGCCTCAGCAGCCACCTTCATCGCTGACGCTTAGTCCAACCTCGACGATTGGAACGAGCGGTAGCTCCTTCGGCACCGTTACGGTCGCGTCGCCCTCGGCCACTGATCAGACCTTGCAAGTCGCAAGCAGCAATCCGGCTGTCGCTTCCGCGCCCAATAGCGTGACGATCCCGGCCGGCTCAACGACTGGCGGCTTCAACATCTTCACGAGTTCCGTCAGCACACAGACGGTCGTGACGATTTCAGTGTCCGGCGCGGGCGTGACCAAGACCGCCGCTCTGACAGTCAATCCCGATGCACCGCGCCCAACGCCGACGCCGGCTGCGCCAACACTTTTGTCGCCTGCAACCGACGCGAGAGTCCCGCAGCCGATCACTTTTGACTGGTCGGACGTTGCCAATGCGACGAGTTACGAGATTCAGATTGACGATTCGCAAAACTTCACCGCGCCGCTCACGTTCAGCCAAACGGTGAGCGTGTCTCGGGCGACGATCACGGGCCTGCCCGCGCAAAGGCTCTTCTGGCGCGTCCGTGGTTTCAACTCGGCGGGTGCCGCAGGCCCGTTCTCTACCGCGCGCCGGTTCACCGCACAGGCTGCTTCGACACCGTCGCCGGCCAGTCTCTCAGCCGTGAGCGTGAGCCCGACTTCTGTCGTCGGCGGAACCACGTCACAGGGTAAGGTGACATTAACGAGCGGAGCGCCGAGTGGCGGAGCCGTGGTGAATTTGAGCAGCGCGAATCCGTCGGTCGCCGCGGTACCCGCAAGCGTCACCGTGCCGGCGGGCGCCACAAGCGCGACCTTCAACGTCACCACCTCGACCGTGACCGTCAACACCAGCGTCATCATCACCGCCACCTACAGCGGGGTAAGCCGCACGACGACACTGACCGTGACGCCTGCGTCATCCACTCCGCCGTCGACCGATCCGTTGCCCGCGCCATCGCTCGTCAGCCCCGCGGCGGACGCGCGCTTCAGTCCCGGCACGAGTATTACCTTCGACTGGGCGGACGTCAGTGGCGCGGCCAGCTACACGATCCAGATTGACGACTCGGATAACTTCAGCTCGCCGTTAGTGAACCAAAACACGACTGTCTCACAATTCACGACTAACACGCTTCCCACGGTCAGGATGTGGTGGCGGGTGCGCGCCAACTCGGCCTCCGGCACGCCGGGCAGTTGGTCATCGGCCAGGCGCTTCGAAGTGAAACAGTAGTGGGGTGCTAAAGAAGGGGAGTCGAAAGTGGCTTCCCTTCAGGCAAGTTTTTGAGGAGAGCGAAACCCAATGGAATCGCAACGTCTTCTAAACGCAGCAACCACCTCGTGGAATGCTCGGTTGTTGGAAACGCATCGATTACGAGTTGCTGATATGCGGTAGAGCACATGGCGAACGATGAAGCGACAAAGTAAATCTCCTCGGCTCGACTCAAAGTATTGATGTCCGCTTGAGAGTGGCAGACGATCGGCGCAGGCTTCAGTTGATCCAAAACCTGAACTTTCAGCCTGCGCAAATCGGTCGGTGAAACTACAAATCCTATCGTCACGCCTTTGACTCGTCCCTAGCTTCTGCGATTGCAAGAGCTCGTTGGAATTGAACAAGGAATGTTCGCCACTGCTCACTACGGAGCAGAAGTTCAATATCTCCATCCTCTTTCAATGAGAAACCTATGGCTATTAGATCTCTTTCCGCCCGAATGAAAATGGAAGCCTCATCATTGGAATCGAGATCAATGAAATTAAGAGTGGCAACTTGCTGCATAACTCCTCCCAATTTCGCATCACGAAAATGCCGCCGGTCTTTCACCTACGACACCAAACACGCGTTCAAGTGCTACCCCAACTCGACCAAGTAAACCATCGTCAAATAAGCGACCGAGAATCGTAATGCCATGCGGCACGCGTCGTGGTGGCTTAACTTCGGTAGCGGATTCGCCGGATCCGGCGCCCAATCACTTCGGGCTTCGGAGACTTGCACGAAACCGGCACGCAGCGTAAGTGATGGATGACCGGTGAAGTTGGTAATCGTAAGCTGCTCGTCGCGGAGTGAAGGTACGATCATCAAATCGACTTCGCGGAATATCCGGTCCATCTCGAGTGCCACCTTGCGACGCAATCGATCAGCTTGCACAAAATCTACGGCTGAAAGAAACCGTGCTTCACGAAACAGGTTGGGCCATGCATCCTTGACCTGAACCTTGAGCGAGCCGAGTTGATTGTTAAGTGCAAGTTCCTCAAATGAGGCGGCGCCTTCGGCAAACAAGATTGGCATGAGTGAGCTGTATGGCCAATCAGGAAGCGTTACTTCCTTCAGCTCCATCTTCAGCTTCTTCATTGTCTCCATGGCGGCGCGATCGACGTCGGTCGCCGGACTCTCTTTCATCCACTGCGGAATGTAACCAACCTTCAACCCAGCCACTGATGCCGCGGCATCGAAATCGAGCTTGCTGGGAACGCTTGATGGATCTCCAGCGTCTGGTCCAGTGATCGCTTGTAATACCAGCATCGCATCTTCTACCGAGCGCGTCATTGGGCCAAGTTTGTCCAGTGACCAGCAAAGTGTCATTGCGCCGGTGCGTGCCACTCGTCCAAAAGTAGGACGTAGACCTGTTACTCCACATCGCATGGCCGGACTGACAATGCTTCCTCCCGTTTCACTTCCGATCGAGAACGCGACCAGCGCCGCAGCAGTAGCGGCGCCTGGTCCAGCGCTAGATCCCGAGGCGCCCTCTTCCAAAAGCCACGGATTCATCGTCTGCCCGCCGAACCAGATGTCATTGAGTGCGAGTGCTCCGAGGGATAACTTCGCCAACAAAACTGCACCGGCATCATTAAGCCGACGCACGACTGCTGAATCAGCGGCCGGAACGCGATTTCGGAATGGCTCAGCCCCATAAGTAGTGAGAATGTCTTTTGTGTCGAGCAGATCCTTCACGCCGTACGGTATGCCATGTAGTGGACCACGATATTTGCCGGCGGCAATCTCGACATCTGCCGCCTTCGCCCGCGTCAGTGCGTGATCCCTGGTCAGCGTGATGATTGATCGGATCTTTGGATCGAGTCGTTCGATCCGGCTGAGATAAATATTGGTGAGCCGTTCAGAGGTGAGCTTTCTCGATTCGATCCATCTGGATAACTGCGTCACCGGCGCGAAGGCGATGTCTTCATCAGACGCGGGCAGGGAAGTATTGCCGGCGTTTGAACGAACAAAGCGGTCGCGTAATTGTACTGCCGGGATTCCCGGTAGCTGTGGATTCCAGAGCGTTGCCGGAGCGTCCGTATCCTTGATTGAAACTTTGCGTGGTCCTGTTCGTCGCTCGAGATATTGAGCCAGTGATGTACGCCACGACTCCGCTGCCTGCTGTCGTTCGGCAGCCGTCATCGTGACTTGCATCAGTTTCTCAGCCTCCGCAAATGTCTCCGGTGTTACAGGTGGTCCTGAGCCTGCGCCCGTTCCGAATGTTGGTGGCGCGCCGGGTGTTGTTGGTGTTTGCGAAGGAGTTTGTGAGCTGCCGATTTTAAGGGCAGCGGTGGTAACGAGTAGGCTCAATGGGGCGCGAATAAGAAATTGACGACGAGTGTTCATAGGTATGGGAACGGAAAACGGTCGTTTGAGCAGAACTTAACGCAGAGAAGATTACAGCAAGTTACAACAAGAACCTAAGCTGCTGTATCTGATTACCGTGAGGTATTGGTTCAGTTTGAAAAGTACGCCGCAGGCTTCGCTAATTTACGTCGAACGCCTTCGGCGTATTTCAAATCGTCATTCATACCTGAGTGCCACTAACGGATCTATCTTGGTCGCGCGCCGGGCCGGCAAACAACAGGCAAGAAAGGCAACCAGCGCGAGCAGGATCGGTGTGAGAATGAATGTGATCGGATCCATGGCCTTCACGCCAAACAGCAACGGCGTCTTGCCTGGACCACCTTCTGTTAGAGCCGCTCCCAGCACGCGCGTAAGTGCAAAAGCACCCAACAGGCCGAGTGTTACGCCTGTCAACACAAGCAGCATGCTGCGACGCAACACCAACCACATTACGTCGCGACGCAACGCGCCTAATGCCATGCGCAGACCCATCTCACGCGTCCGTTGCCCAACGCCCCACGAAATCACACCGTAGATGCCAATCGCCGCCAGCAACATTGCCAGCAGTGCGAAGGCGCTCAACAAGATCATTGCAGCTCGTTGTGACACCACGGCACGCTCAAGTCGTTCGTCCATCGTACGAACTGAATAGAGTGGGATTTGGCTGTCAACTGAATGCACCGCCGACTGAACGGATGCAGCTAATGTCTGTGGTTCCACCGTGGTGCGAACCGCCAGATACATATTCCAATCCGAAGATTGCGTGAGCGGCATGTAAATGTGAAGGGGCGTCGCGTCAATAACACCATTCAACTTAACGTCCGCTACCACACCGACTACCTGACGCCAGGGCGTGGTCCATTCTGGCCAACCCTGCTTCACGCGTTTGCCGATTGGATCCTCGTTGGGCCAAAAGTGACGAGCCATCGTTTCATTGATGACAACAACGTTGGGTGATTGTGGTCCATCCGCTTCGGTGAAAGATCTGCCGCGTAACAACCGGATTCCCATTGTTTGAAAATACTCCGGGCTGACCGGATTAAAGGCAGCAATTGGTATTTGTGAACGCTCGGGTACAGGCTGATCACCAACTACGAACACCGACCCCCACGTCTGACCGGCAATCGGTAGAGAATTCGTGAAGGCGGCCGACTCAACTCCAGGTAGCGCTTTGACGTTCATTAATGCATTCTGCTCGAAAGCTCTTATCTGTGCGATATTGTTCTTGTACTTTGGTCCAGTTATATCCATCCGCAACGTCAAAAGGTGATCCGTTCGAAATCCCGGGTCGACGTTTGCGATTTTGTACATTGTGCGAGTCATCAACCCTGCACCAGCTAACACGACCAGTGCGAACGCGATCTCAGCAACCAGCAAGCTGTCAAAAAGACGGCGACTCATAGGCCCTGAAGTCGAAGTTCGACCTCCTTCACTGAACGCCGCAGCGATCCGTGAACCCGACAACGCAGGCAAGAGTCCAAACAAAAGACTCGTCAATAAAGTAAGCGCAGCAGTGAATAGCAACACTCGACCACTCAACCGCACGTCAGCCACGCGCGGTAAATTGGGTGGCGCCAATTTGATTAGCGCAGACAACAACGTGCGCGCGACGATGATTCCTGCTAAACCGCCGAGCACTGAGAGAAGAAAACTCTCGCTCAACAACTGGCGAATCAAGCGTCCTCGTCCCGCACCCAACGCCATTCTGATTCCCATCTCCTGTTGTCGTGCCAGTGAACGCGCCAGCGACAGGTTGGCGACATTGACGCACGCGATAAGCAAAACAAATCCAACGGCACCCATCAGGACCAGGAGCGTCGAGCGTACGCCTTGCGCAATCATGGTTTGTAGAGATTGCGTAAGTACTCCGTGCCCGCTGTTAACTGCCGGATATTCTTTTTCAAGCTGGGCGCCGATCTGTCGCATTTCAGTTTCAGCCTGACTAACTGAACTTCCTTGTCTCAGTTTGCCGAGAGCAAACAGGCCCATATGGTTGCCGCGATCAAACCAGGCAGAGTTTGGAATTAACAACCCACTCAAAGGCGCCCAGATGTCGGTCTTGGTTACAAATTCGAACTGAGGTGGCATGACGCCGATGACTGTGAAGCTGTCGCTGTCCAAATTAATACTACGTCCCACGATATTTGGGTCTGCGCCGAAAGCTGTTCGCCAAAGTGAGTCACTGATCAGCGCGGTGCGCGCGGCTCCGTACTTGTCTTCCTCCGCGGAAAAGATGCGGCCTAACTGTGGTTGCACACCAAGAATCGAGAAGTAGTTCAACGTTACAGCTTGCCCGGCTAAGCGTTGCGGAGTATCGATACCGGTGAGGTTAAATGTTACCCAGCAAACGCCGCCTAACTGCTCAAAAGATCTTGAACGCGCCTGCCAGTCTTGAAAGTTGAGCAGCGAAACGCTGATTTCAGCGCCTTCATGATTCGTTTGGCTAATCATCACCAGACGATCAGAGTCAGGAAAGGGAAGCGGGTTGAGGATCACTGCGTTAACAAAGCTGAAGATCGCGCTGTTAGCCCCGATGCCCAGAGCCAGCGTGATTACCACCACCGCGGCAAACCCCGGATTCTTGCGGAGCATTCGCAATGCGTACCGCATGTCCTGCCATAAATCGCTGAGCAAATTGCTTCCTGAAGCTGCCGGTGTGATCGCTGCAGGCGGATGGGCCTGGCGTAGCGGCGCCAGGTAATCCGCTAAGACGTTGCCCTCACTAAAATCGGAAAGTGCCAATCGTTCGGCCTCGTCAGGAGACATGCCGCCCGAGATCAACTCCTGATAGCGATCATCGAGATGTTGCGAGAGCTCTTCGATGATCTCGGCTTCGCGCGTTGGCGATAGGCGCAGGCCCGATAAACGCGAGCGCACGTGTTGTGTCCAGTCAGGCATGTTCGTCTCCTGTGACGCGTTGAACGGCGGCTACGAATGCGGCCCAGGTCTCGCGTTGTTTAGCTAGCACGCGGCGGCCCTTTGGCGTGACTTTATAGAAGCGGCGGCGTCTCTCATTGGGCTTTTCAACCCACGTCCCTTTGATCCACCCACGTTCCTCGAGGCGATACAGCAAGGGATAGAGGGAATCGATGTGAAGCTGGATCTGGCCACCGGAGCGCGTAAGGATCAGTTTACTCAGCTCATAACCGTGGCGCGGTCGCGCGTCGAGCAGTGAAAGGATCAGCAGCTCAGCGGTTCCACGCTTCAGCTCGCGATCGAGCGCCTGGGTATTGATATCTGTCATGAACAGATAGTATATGGGCAGACATTCAGGAGTCAATAAAATTGATCGGTCTCTGGGCTCTCTGATGTTATGAAGCAAGCGGGCGCCGCTTTCGTTTACCCGTAAGTGGTTTAGACTCACGGTTGACATGAAACTGAAAGGAGGCAACCCGCTATGAGCCACATTATATATTGCGGCGTCGACTTTCATGCACGTCAACAAACAATTTGCTGTTTGAAAACTGAAACCGGAGAGCTCACTTGCCATGAGCTCAAGCACGACCACAAGGAAGCGCTGAGTCAGTTCTATGCCGAGTTGGGCGGTCCGGTAATCGTGGGCCTCGAGGCCAGCGGTTATACGCCCTGGTTCGAACAACTGTTGGAAGAACTGGGGCATCAGGTCTGGCTCGGGAATGCGACCGAGATTCGGCGGCGCGCCCGCCGGCGGCAAAAGAACGATCGGCGCGACGCGGAACTGATCCTGGAGTTGCTGTGCCACGGTGAGTTTCCGCGCATTCACCGCCCCAGCCCGGAGAGTCGCGAGATCCTGCGCATGCTGCGTTACCGGCATAAGCTGGTGAAGGTGCGCACGATCGTCAAGAACAGCTTGCAATCATTGTCGATTCAAGCTGGTCTTTCATTACAGGCTCACTTGTTCACCCGGCACGGTACGCAACAACTAGAAGCCTTAGCGCTGTCGCCGGTTAATGAGACAACAACGACAACAATGGCTGGAGTTGCTGCAGGAACTTAACCAACGCATTACGGAGACGGAAGGGTGGCTCAAGCAACAAGCGCTGCTCGACCCGCGCATCCAGTTGCTGCGCACCCATCCGGGGCTAGGTTTACTTAGTTCACTGGGAATCGTGCACACGCTCATTCCCGTGAGCCGCTTTCCCAACACGCGCAAGGTGGCCGCCTATGGCGGCTTTGACCCGATGGAACGCTCGTCGGCGGACAAGAAACGTTATTTAGGAATCAGCAAAGCCGGCTCCCGCTTGCTACGGTTTTTGTTAATAGAGGCAACGCAGACGGCCGTTAGAACTGACCCTGATTTGCAACGTTTCTATCGTCGCCTGGTCCAACGCCGCGGCAAACCAAAAGCCAAAGTGGCGGTAGCCAGGAAGCTACTCATTCGCAGCTTTATCATGCTGCGCGATGAGATTAACTATGCCGAGTTCCAACAACGAGCCATCGCAGCTCGGCTGGCCCGTGAGTTCGCTAGGCCTAACGTGCCTGTTCCTCTGATTGGGCAGCCAGCCTCTCCTGCTAAGGGCTAAGAGGAGAGAGCGAATTGAACTTCATGGTTGCAATAACCGCATAGATGATTGAGCGTAGTTTCGCTACTGCTCTTTCCAGCACAGTGGGATCCGAAGCTTGGAATTCACGTGACTTGAAGTCGCG
>JADMIO011545335.1_pt1 | contig 65728 bp, 52 predicted proteins | sample 8958161 | NCBI WGS metagenome assembly JADMIO01 (sample SAMN16585339, study PRJNA669376) | soil metagenome | isolation source: Crop rotation soil | place: USA: Cullars Rotation, Alabama | collected 2011
GCCGCGACTTCAAGTCACGTGAATTCCAAGCTTCGGATCCCACTGTGCTGGAAAGGCGCGGCGCGAACGCTCCGGGTGGACATCGCCCGGCTCGACGCACTGATGGACGACGTGGGTGAGCTGCGGCTCATCGGGGAGGCGATCCGCGGGCTGTCGGACGCGCGCGAGCTGTCCCCCCGAGCCTGGACCGTCGAGCTGCTCCGCGAGCAGCGGCGGCTGGTGCGGCGGCTCGACATCCTGCAGGACCGGCTGCTCCAGGCGCGGATGGTGCCCCTCCGCCCGCTGTTCGACCGGATGCAGCGGCTGGTCCGGCGCATGGCGCGGGAGGCCGGCAAGGAGGTCGTCCTCGAGACCTCCGGCGCCGACGTGCAGATCGACAAGCGCCTGGTGGAGGAGCTGAGCGATCCGCTCGTGCACCTGGTCCGCAACGCCATCGACCACGGCATCGAGCCCGCCGGCCTCCGTGAGGGCCGCGGGAAGCCGCGGACCGGCCGGATACTCCTCTCCGCCGAGCAGCTGGGAGCGCGGGTGGTGCTCGCCCTCACCGACGACGGTGGCGGCGTCGACTGGGGCCGGGTTCGTGAGGTCGCGATCCAGCGCGGGCTGCTGGACGAGGAACGCGCGCGAGCGACGGGCGAGCGCGAGCTCCAGGCGGTGCTCTTCAGCCCGGGCTTCTCGACCGCGTCGTCGGTGAGCGCGATGTCCGGTCGTGGCGTGGGCCTCGACGTGGTGAAGACGAACATCGCCGGTTTGTCGGGCGTCATCGACGTCGAGAGCCGGGCAGGGGAGGGCGCCACCTTCCGGATCACCCTCCCGGTGACGCTGGCCACCGTGCGCGGGCTGCTGGCGGGCGTGAGCGGGCGCGTCTACGCCATCCCCTTGAGCAGCGTGCTGGATGTCCTGTCGCACGACGGCCGGCACGGCGTGACGGACGATGGACGGCGCATGGTGCAGGTCCGGGGCTACAACATCCCGGTGGTCTCCCTCGCGGAGACCTTCGGGCTCCCCGCCCGCGCAGAGGCCGGGGTGTACCTGGTCGTGGTGGGCGTGGCCGAGCGGCGTCTGGGGCTCATCGTCGATGCGCTCCACGGCCAGCGGGACCTCGTCACCCAGGCGCTCGGGCCGCGGCTGGGCCAGGTGCCGGGGATCTCGGGGGCGGCCGAGGTGGGCCACCACCACACCGTGCTGGTGCTGGACGTGGGCGCGCTGCTGGACGAGGTGCTGCGTGGGCCGCCGCTCCTGGTGGCCCAGGCATGAGCCGCCAGCCCGAGACCGTCGAGGCGCTGCTCGGCCGTTTCCGCTACCGGCCAGATGAGGAGCTGGGCGGCCTGGCCGAGCTTCCGACCGCGACGGTGGAACCGGACCGACGGGAAGGCGCGGACGCGCTGCAGCTGCTCACCTTCGGGCTCGGACCCGTCGAGTACGGGGTGGCGCTCGGCACGGTGACCGAGATCCTGCGGGCACGGACGCTCACCGAGATTCCGCGGGCTCGCCCTCCGTTGCTCGGCGTCCTGAACCTGCGAGGGACCATCACCCCGGTGTACGACCCGTCGCTGCGTCTTGGATTACCTGTGAATGCCCCTCCATGCGCCGGGCCCGATAGCCCTCGACCTCCCAGACCGGCACGCATCCTGGTGGTCCGGACGGCGCTCGGGCCGGCGGGGCTGTGGGTGGATCGCGTACGCGGCGTACAGCGCGTTCGGGCCGGTGCGCTCGAGCGTCCCCGGGGTGGACCCACCGGCGGTGTGCTGGGCGTGCTTCCCACGGCTGAGGGGACCTGCACGGTGGTGGATCCGGAGTGGCTGCTCCGGTGAGCGCCGAGCTCCAGCCAATCGACGTCTGCGCCTTCTGGGTCGGCGACGTGATTTACGGCATCGACGTGGCGCGGGTGGACGAGATCCTCCCCCGGGTCGTGCCGCTGCCGGTCGCCGAGGCGCCGCCTCATGTCGAGGGCGTGGTGCACGTGCATGGCACGGCGGTGCCGATCGTCGACCTCCGGCGGCTGCTCCCTCCGGGGACGCCCCCCCGCACCGCGAAGCCGAAGGTGATCCTCGCCCGGCTCGGCCGCCGTCGCGTGGGCCTCCGGGTGGACGGGATGGCGGGGGTGCGGCGCTATACGGCTGGTGAGATCAGACCGGGTGGCGCGGTGCCCGGCGTCCTGGGCGTCACCGCGGACGAGTGCCGGCTGCTGGATCTCCGCGAGCTGTTGACGGAACGCGCTGCGGCACGGCGCCCGGCGCTGTAAACTGGTGTCCCGTTCTCCGATGAGAGGATTTCGCGTCCTGGTGGTCGACGACTCGCGCGCCGCACGGCAGGTGCTCGTCGCGGCCATGACGTCGCTCGGCTCGGGGACCTGCGACGAGGCGGCGGACGGCGCCGAGGCGCTCAAGCGGTTCATCTCCAGCGAGTACGACCTGGTGGTGACCGACGTGCACATGCCACGGCTCGACGGACTGAAGCTCATCCATCACATCCGCTCCGGCTCTCGCCGCGCCCAGGTGCCCATCCTGGTGGTGACCACCGACCGGACCGAGGCCGAGCGGGCGCGGGCGCTGGGGGCCGGAGCGAGCGCGTTCCTCTCCAAGCCGGTCGGCCCCGAGGACGTCAGCCGCGCGGCGGCGTCGCTGCTCTCGCCTCCGGCCTGAACGAGCCGCTCTCGTTCTGCAAGTACTGGTGGACGAAGGCGATGGCCATGCTGCCCTCGCCGACCGCGGAGGCGACCCGCTTCACCGGGCTGTAGCGGACGTCACCGCAGGCGAAGATGCCGGGAACGCTGGTCTCGAGCAGGTAGGGGTCCCGGCTGCCCGACCAGTGGCCGCCCTTCGTCAGGTCCGCACCGGTGAGCACGTACCCGCGCGCGTCCCGGACGATGTCCGGCGGGAGCCAGTCGGTCTCGGCGTCGGCCCCGATGAACACGAACAGGCCACCGCATCCGCGCCGCTGGACCGCCCCCGAGACACGATCCAGGACGTCGATCTCCGCGAGGTGATCGTCCCCGTGGACGGCGTGGACCTCGGAATGGAGCGCGACCCGCACCCCGGGGTGGGCCCGCACCTGGTCGACGAGGTAGCGGGACATGGTCTTCTCCAGCGAGTCCCCGCGGACGACGAGGGTGACGCTCCGGGCGTGCCCCGTGAAGTGCAGCGCCGCCTGTCCGGCGGAGTTGCCCGCGCCGATGAGCACCACGTCCAGGCCCTGGGTGCTGCTGGCCTCGCTCCGGGCCGCGCCGTAGTAGACGCCCTTGCCGATGAGCCGGTCGATTCCCTCGATGGCCAGCCGCCGCCAGCTCACGCCGGTGGCGAGGATGATCGTTCGCGCGCGGAGCACGTCGTCCCCGTCCAGGACCACCTGCCGGGTCCGCGGATCCACGCGGAGGATCCTCCGGGTGACGAGGATCTCCGCGCCCAGCCGCTTGGCCTGATCGAGCGCACGGACGGCGAGCTCGTCGCCGGACACGCCATTGGGGAAGCCCAGGTAGTTCTCGATGCGCGAGGATGTTCCCGCCTGGCCTCCTGGCGCCTCGCGTTCCACCACCAGGGTCCGGAGACCCTCCGAGGCGCCGTAGACCGCCGCGGCCAGCCCGGCCGGGCCGCCGCCGACGATGATGGTGTCGTACTCGGCGGCGCGCGCCGCGGTCTGGAGGCCCAGCCGGTTCGCGACGTCGCGGAGGGTCGGTTGGACGACGACGCTTCCGTCCGGAAAGGCCAGCGCCGGCCCGTGCTCGGGCGGCGCCCACCCGGGCCACCGCGCCGCGAGGTCCGCGGAGTCGGGGGTGAGCCAGTCGAAGACCACCTGGTTGCGGGCCATGAACCGCCGCAGGTCGTGGCAGGTCGAGTCCCAGCGGTGACCGATGACGGTGACCTGGGGGGTCGGCGCCTTCGCGGCGAGGCCCTGCAGTCCGCCGAGCCGCTCGCGCGCGAGCGTCCCCACCGCGACCGCGACGGCGGGGGCCGCCGCGGCAATGACGTAGTACTGCCGCGCGTCGAGCCGCAGGACCCGCGTGGGCTCGGAGGCCCGGAAAGCTCCAGGGAACGCGGCCCCGAGCGTGATGGGTACCTCGCCGAAGATGGTGCCCGGGAGCCGCCAGCCGATGTTCTTCTCCCCGCCCTCCATCCGCTTGGTGACCTCGATCTTCCCGGCGAGCACCGCGAAGAGCGCCCGCTCCTCGCCCTCGTGCACCGCGTACTCGCCGGGGCGGAGGTGCACGTCGGCGGCCGCCTGCGCCACGCGCTCGCGATCTGCGTGCGAGAGACCGGCGAAGAGCGGGATGGCGGCGATGTCGTCGGCGGTCAGCATGATGAACTGAACTTTCCGTTGCCTCGTGGGGAATGTGCGCGGCACTCCGCCACGCTCGCCTTGAACCACGGGACGAGGCGCGACTTCAGCGAATTGCTGCTCGGTGCGCAACGCGCGTCTGCGCGCTGTCGCGTCGTGCGCGACGTGCGCCGAGCCCAACTGTGCTTGCCCGCTGGTCCGACGCTCCGGACCGCCCGATGCAGTCCGGCTCTGGAGGCGCGAATCAACGCGCCGCTGCCGGGAGTGCCGGATGCAGACGCGACGTGGAAGGTCCCGGGCCGTGGCCCTGAGCGTGGTCCTTGGAGTGGTGGGATGTGGGGGCGTGAAACAGGGCGGGGGTGAGTCGTCGAGCGCCGTGCAGTCCCGGCAGGCTCCCGCGACACGTCGCCCGCCGCTGCCGAAGCTGGTCCCGAACCGCTTCGGCGTGTCGCGGACGATGACCGCGAGCGGCACGCCGCTGCAAGACGTGGACAATCCGTTCTTCCAGTCCCTGGGACAGAACGGCCGCGCCTGCAGCACCTGCCACGCGCCCGAGGGCGGAATGAGCATCACTCCCCAGCTCGTGCAGGCGCGATTCGCGAGCACGGACGGTCTCGATCCCCTGTTCCGGACGGTCGACGGCGCCACCTCGCCGCTCGCGGACGTGTCGAGCGTCGGGGCGCGCCGCTCCGCCTTCGGGCTCCTGCTCGATCGAGGGCTCATCCGGGTGGGCATCGCCGTCCCGGCGAACGCCGAGTTCGAGCTGGTGGGTGTCGAGGATCCCTACGGGTTCGCCAGCGCCAAGGAGCTCTCGCTCTTCCGGCGCCCGCTGCCCTCCACCAACCTGCGCTTCCTGAGCACGGTGATGTGGGACGGACGGGAGACGTTCAAGGACGGTTCGTCGGCGAACGGCTTCGCCTCCATCCACTTCGACCTGGCCCACCAGAGCGCCGACGCGACCACCGGACACGCCCAGGCCGCGCGTCCGCCGACGGAGGCGGAGCAGGAGGCCATCGTGAGCTACGAGATGGGGCTCTACACTGCGCAGGTCTCGGATCGGCGAGCGGGGCTGCTGGCCGCCGCGGACGCGCAGGGTGGACCCCAGTCGCTGGTCGGACAGGAGTCCTACTTCGGGATCAACGACCCGCTCGGGGCAGATCCCACCGGGCGCCCGTTCGATCCGACGGTGTTCACGCTCTACGACGCATGGAGCTCGTCGTCCGGCCCGGGTGATCCGGTGCGCGAGGCGCGGGCCGCCATCGCCCGGGGACAGGAGATCTTCAACCACCGGCCGCTCGCCATCGTCGGCGTCTCCGGCCTGAACGACGACCTCGCGGTGGCCTCGATCCCCGGGACTTGCACGACCTGCCACGACACCCCGAACGCCGGCAACCACTCGGTGCCCGCGCCGCTGCGCATCGGCGTCGACGCGGTCGAGCCGGTGGGCGGACTGAACGTCGCCGGGCTGCCGGTCTACACGCTGCGCAACCTCGCCACCGGCGAGCTCGAGAAGACGACCGACCCGGGCCGCGCGCTCATCACCGGCCGGTGGAAGGACATCGGTCGCTTCAAGGGTCCGACGCTGCGGGGTCTCGCCGCGCGCGCGCCGTACTTCCACAACGGCTCGGCGGAGCGGCTGGAGGACGTCATCTCCTTCTACGACGCCCGATTCCAGATGGGACTGACAGAACAGGAGAAGGCGGACCTCCTCGCCTTCCTCGCGGCGCTCTGAGCACCGGCGTCTGCCGTGCGACCCCGGCGCCCGCGCCCTCCGCGCGAGACCGCCGGGGTCGATCCATTCGCCGTCATTCCGGCGCCGCGCAGAGTCCGGACAGCGCGGCACCGAGCGACCCGAGCGGAACGTCGCGCTGCGCGCCGCTCGCCTCCCGCAGGCGGACGGCTCCCTTCGCCTCGTCGCGCGGACCGGCCGCGACCAGGAAGGGGATGGCGAGGCGGTGTGCATCGGCCACCTTCCTCGAGAGCGCGGCGTCCCGGTCGTCGAGCCGGGCGCGCAGACCGGCGTCCTCGAGGACCCGGAGCGCATTCCGGGCGTGGGGGCCTCCTGCCTCGATGCTCGCCACCACCACCTGCTCCGGGGCGAGCCACGCGGGAAGGTGACCCCGGTGGTGCTCGAGGAGGATGCCCAGGAAACGCTCGAGGCTCCCAACCAGCGCCCGGTGCAGGACGACCGGACGGTTCCGGCCGCCTGCTCCATCGGCGAACCCGAGCTCGAATCGCCCCGGCAGGACGAGGTCCACCTGGATCGTCCCGCACTGCCAGGCCCGTCCCAGGCGGTCGCGGAGCGCGAACTCCAGCTTCGGCCCGTAGAACGCGCCCTCGCCCGGCTGGTGGCTCCAGGCCAGGCCGGCGGCGCGCGCGGCGTCGGCGAGCAGCGCCTCTGCCCGGTCCCAGACGGCGTCGTCGCCGAGACGCTCCGGCGGCCGGCCGGAGAACGCGACCTCCAGCTCCTCGAAGCCGAGCGCGGCGTACAGCGCCCGGAGGCTCCGGACGAAGGCGAGCAGCTCGTCTGGCACCTGATCCTCGCGGCAGAAGACGTGCCCGTCGTCCTGGGAGAACTGGCGGAGGCGGAACAGGCCGTGGAGCGCGCCCGAGGGCTCGTCGCGGTGGACGAGGCCGAACTCGGCGATGCGCACCGGAAGCTCGCTCCACAGCGGGCCCAGGTGGCGAACCAGCTCCATGTGCCCGGGGCAGCTGACCGGCTTCAGCGCCCGGGCCTCGCCTTCCACGACGAGCATCCCCCGCCGAAAGACGCTCCAGTGGCCGCTCCGCTCCCAGACTGGCTGGGCGAGGACCTGGGGACTGCGGACCTCGCGGTAGCCCTGGCGGAGGACGATCCGCCGGAGCTGGTCCTCGAGGGCGCGGAGGAGCTGCAGCCCGCGCGGGTGCCAGAACACGCTCCCGGCAGCCTCCTCCTGGAAGTGGAACAGTCCGAGGCGGTGGCCGAGGGCGCGGTGATCATCGTCGTGCAGCATGGTCGGACTCCGGTGACGAGGCCCGGGGTGGATGACCGGCGGGACGATGGAGGGCCTCGAAGCGCGGGCGCCCCGCCGGAACGGCGGCGGGACGGGGACGGCGTGCTCGGGGGGGTCAGGCCACCGACGCACACACGACGCTCCGACCCGCCGCGCGGGTGGTGGTCGTGGTGGTGCTGGTGCCGAGATGCCTCACGGAGGAGACGAATAACGGGGCGGAGGGTCCGGCGTCAACTTCGGTCCTCCCACCGCCGCGGCGGACTGCAGGCCCGTGAGGGTGCCTGCAGCCCGCGCGTCGTGAACGGCTCTCTACTTCGTGGAGAGCTTGGTGATCCGGGTCGACCAGTTTCCGAGCGGAGCGCGTGTCCCACCGCAGGTCCCGAAGCCGGGCCCCGCGATGTTGAAGTCCGCGTACGTGCAGGTCTGCTCGATGTACTCGTTCGCGATCCAGATGGTATCGCCGTCCACGGCAGCGGCACCGTAGTCGCCCCACCGCGGCCGGGTGCTCAGAGGCCGGTACCCGCTGAAGCCATCCTGCGGACCCTGCCCGTCGCGGGCGATGTGGATGTCGCCAGCGCCCACCTTCGCATCGATGCTCGTGTACGCGGCGCTCGGGAAGTAGCCCGGGCCGACCAGGGTGAACCCGACGACTCCGCGGCCGCTCGGGGTCACTGCCAGCGCACCGTAGGTCAGGTTCTGCCCCTCCAGCCCGATGTACCCGTTCTGGAAGACGGTGCTCGTGGTGGGCTCGAAGACGACGTAGGTCAGACCGGCAACCGCGGTCACGCCGTTGTCGAAGGTCAGCCCGGTTCCCCAGGAGGCCCACAGCTTGCCGTTCGCGAACGAGACCTGCTGCATCCGCGAGTCGTTCGAGTCGAGCCGCGAGATGCTGTTGTTGAACTTGGTGGTGCCGACCTTCGCAGGACAGCCCGAGTTGTCGATGTCGGCGATGCAGTCTCGCAACGGCAAGTTGCCGGTCTTCTGGCTCGACCGCCCGGGAATGGCGTACCCGATGACCGGCTGGTAACGAGACGAGAGCTGCGGAGCCGGCGTTGCCGTGTCGAGAGATCTGCTGTTGGTGATCGACCACACGGCGATGCGGTTGCTGGACCCGAAGAACACCGCGTCGCTCGATAGGAAGTACTCGGTCCCGCCGTTGGCGATCGAGTTCTGGCCGGGTGACTGCGCAGGCCACACGGTGAACCCGGGAACGCCGTCGGGCATGGTCTGCTCCCCGGTGTTGAACAGGAACACCGCGCTTGCGGTCCCGTTCGCGAGCGCGCGCTTGGAGACTGCGTAGATCTGCGCTCCCTCGAAGAAGCCGTTGATGAAGACATCGAACTCGTTGGTGGTCATGTAGAAGCCCGTAGCGTCCGCGCCGATGTGCGGGTAGTCACCGAGGCAGAAGCCGCTCGGGCACCCGTGGTTCGGCGTACCCTGCGTCCCGTTGTTCTGGACCGGCAGGCTGTAGATGGTCCAGGTCCCCAGGGGATTGCCGGTGTCGGAGACGGCGATGTCCAGGTGATTGTTGCCGGAGAGGGTCTGAGCGAGCGGACTCCTGCGATCGAGCGTCAGCACCACGTGGAAGAAGCGTCCGGTGTCCGCGTCGTAGAGGCAGCTCGGATCGGTGATCGAGGGTCCGAACTGAAGAGGATTCTTCGTCCGGTCGATCGCCGGCGCGTAGTTGTAGAAGGTGTTCAGATCGACGGTGCGCAGCGTGTGGCCAGCCGTGTCCAGGATCCGCAGCACGTCGTTCACGGACTCGATCACGTAGCCGTTTCCGACACAGAGGCCCTGGTCGGGCGGCTCCACGCTGAACTGGTTGCCGTTGTTGGCGAACCGCTGGTTGAAGAAGTTCAGCCCTTCGACCGAGAAGAGAACTTCGGGATTCGACTTCGCACGTGCTTTCCCGCGTGCGCTGGCCGCTGCCCCGTGGCCATGCGCGACGGATCGGTTGACGACCGCTCCGCCGCTGTCCTCGTCGTCGTCTCCGCCGCCATCGGCGTCACCTCCGACGAGCGCCGAGTCGAGCTCGGTCGCGGTTGCTCCACTCTGGTTCGTCGCCGGAGGTACCACGACGTTGTTGCCGGGGCCCGCGTTCACCAGCGGCACCTGGCTCGGCGCTGCCCTCCCTTCACCGAGTGCGACGATTGCAGCGAGGACCACTGCCGTTCTCACGACCGGAACTGACATGTCACTCCCCTCACGGGCAGGTCGAGGACGTCGAAGGGACGCCGACACCTGCCGTTCGGGCCCGGAGACTCCTCGGACGACCGTTGCGAGTGCAACACTCGCGTCAGAGGGATGTTCGCGGCTGCCTGGTCAGTGAAGAGGCGGGCCAGCGTTTCTTCACCTCACCGATGGACGGGCTGGAGCTCCGTCCAGTGCCCCTGGAGGACCTGCCCGGGATTTCCCGACGAGTCGCTCATCACGTACTCGCCGTTCCCGCTGACCCAGGCGTGGGCGTACTCGTTGCTCAGCTTCACGTTCTCGCCGGTCGTCGGGTTGCGGAAGTTCTGCACACCGCGCATCGCGTCGCTCCAGCGTTCCGCCGAGCGGTCCAGGGCGGCCTGACGATGCTCGTATCCGCCCTGGATGCTCTTGCGGGTCTCCTCGGCGGACTGGGCGATGATCTTGGACCGGTCGCGTGCGCTCTGAACGTTGGATGCGCTCATGTTCCCCTGGACCTGCAGGACGCGGCTCTGCCACACAGGATCGATCCGGACCGTGGAGAGGACGGTATCGAAGAGCTTCTGGCGCGCCGGGAGCTCGCCCGGGGGCGCCCGCATCGCGAAGAGCTGATCGGCCGTGGACTGGTACATCGCGGATTGCCCCATCTGTCCCGTCCCAGGATTCATCGAGGGCATGGCGGTGGCGCGCGTGAAGACCACGGCCGTGAGCCACTCCTCTCCTTGAACCTTCCCCGGGGGAAGCTGGAGCCGGGCCCGACCGTGGTCGGCGCGGAGGCGCATCTTCACCCCCGCCTGGGCCGCCATCGCCTGGGCCTGCGCGACCTGTTCCTTCAGCGGCGCGTCCACCTCTGGAATGGGCTCGATGCCGAGCACCTTCGCTCCTGGCCTGAGCCGGGGCACGGCGACACGGGTGAGGAAGTCCCGGGCGCTCATCGGGGGGCCGAGCTCCGCCCGCGCGCGGCCCATCTGCGCGGACATCGCGTTCTGGTTCTGCATCGCCTGGCGCATCATCGGGTCGTCCGCCCAGGCCCAGCTCCAGCCCGGGAACATCTCGATCGCGAGCCGTCCGTCCGGGCTCGCGGTCCGGAAGGAGAGCTTCACCAGATCGGCCGGGTCACCGATCTTCTGCGCGTAGTGGACCTGCCCGTCGAAGCTCCAGTCGACCGGGACGAGCAGCGACATCGCGGGCATCGGCTTCTCGAACCCGTGCTTGTCGATGATCTCCACCCGCTTGAGGCGCAGATAGCCAGGCTCCGCCGGGCGGCCGGCGAGCGGCGCCAGCCCGGCCAGGAGGAACGTGATCCAGCAGTGACGCATGGGACCTCCCGCGCGGTCCGCCGAGGATCAGCCTCCCGCCGTCGCCCGGGTGCAAGCCCCCGATGCCGGGCGCTACAGTCGCATCCACGGTGCAGGAGCTCATCGAGCGGTACGGACTCGCGCCTCATCCGGAAGGCGGCTGGTACCGCGAGACGTACCGCGCGGCGCGCACCCTGCCGGGGTCCAGCCGGAGCGTCTGCACGGCGATCCTCTACCTCCTCGCCGAGGGCCAGCGCTCGCGCCTGCACCGCATCGACGCCGACGAGATCTGGCACTTCCACCGAGGCGACCCGCTGCACGTCGTCGAGCTCGTCCGGGCCGCACCGGCGCGGGTGCATGTGCTCTCCGCCGAGGCACCTCAAATCGTCATCTCGGCGGGCAGCTGGTTCGGGGCGATGCCCGCCCCCGGCTCGCGCTGGACACTCTGCGGCTGCACGGTGTCGCCTGCCTTCGAGTTCGCGACCTTCGAGATCGGTGACACGGCGCGGCTCCTGGCAGAGTTCCCCCTCGCGACGAGGCAGATCCTCGCGCTCCAGTCGAGCTGAGCGGACGTGGGGCGTGGCACACTGCGCCCCCTGCCCTGGCCCACCCCCGGAACGCTCGCAGCAGCGACCCTCGTTGCGGTCATCCTCGTGGTCTGGCCGTGGTCGGCGAGCCCCTTCAGCGGACCGAAGTGGCTGGTCACCGCCGTGGGCGCTGTGGCGTGTGTGGTCCTCCTGGTGCGGGGAGCACGCAGGCCCGGTCCCGTCGCCCTCGCCGCCGTCGCCACCCTGGCAACGTCGCTCCTCTCCTCGCTGCTCGCGCGCGGCGCCACGCCGGGGTGGATGCTCGCCGGCCAACTGCTCGCCGCCGCCCTCGCGCTCCTCGAGGCGCCGCTGCCCTGGCGGGCCGTGGGAGCCGCGGGCGGGCTGGCCGCGGCCGTCGTGCTGCTCCAGGCGCTCGGGCTCGACCCGTTCGCGCGGTTCGGCGCCCAGGCGGAGGGGAGCCGGCTCGTGCTGTACGGGACGCTCGGGAACCCGGACTTCGTCGCGTCGGTGCTCGGCGTCACCGCTCCGCTCACGCTCGTCGCCGGGCTGCGTGGCCGGCCCGGGCGGCGATGGCCTGGCCTGCTGTCGGTGGCGATCCAGATCCTCGCGCTCGCGCTCCTGCGCTCATTCGCGACGGTGCTGGCGCTCGGCGCGGCGGTGGCGGTCGCCGTGCTCTTCCCCGGCGCCGGGCGAGAGCGGAGATGGCTGGCAGTCGCGCTCGGCGCTGCGATGCTCGTCGCAGCCCTCCCGCTCGCCGGCCGCTCGCCGTCCACGGTCCTCCGCGGGCGCTGGTACCTCACGTCCACCGCCGCCGCGCACGTCGCCGACGCGCCATGGCTGGGGCAGGGACCCGGCGCGGTCGTGCTCCACTGGCCCGCCTGGGAGCTCGAGCGATGGCGCGGCCGCTGCGGCACGGATCCGGCCTGCGTCGCCGGCCACCCCGAGGCGAGGTTCACCGGCGTCCAGGAACATCTCCACGACGACTGGCTCGAGCGCCTCCTCGAAACGGGCATCGTCGGGCTCGCTGCACTGCTGGCGCTGTTCGGCTCGGCATTCACGGCCGCGCTCCGGTCGGGAACCCTCGAGGGGCTGGGCATCGCCTCCGGCCTCGCCGCGCTCGCCGCCAGGGCCACGGTGGATTTCCCGCTCCAGCGGCCGGCGGACCTCGTCCTCCTGGCGGTGCTCTGCGGTGCGGCATCGGGCCTGGACTGTCGTGATTTCGTGGACGCTCGCGGCTCGACTCAGGGAAGCTCTCCGGGCAAGGGGAGGGCTTCATGAATCGACTGGTGGTGCTCCTGGTGCTCGCCGCGCCGGCGAGCGGCGGTGACTGGCAGAAGCGGCAGTCCGACTTCTACGCGAAGCAGAACGCCGAGCGTAAGCAGCTCGGCCTGGACGCGAACGCGCTGCGGTCCAAGTACCCGACGCCGGAGGTGACGTTCTCCGGGAGCGGCTCGGGCGGCACCGGCGCGCAGTGCCTCCAGCTGTGTCCAGGCAAGACCGGCAAGTTCGCGCTGAAGGGCAAGTTCTCGCCGGGCAGCCTCTTCCTGGTCGAGAGCAACGACGTCGAGGTCGTCGAGGAGCAGCAGACCGCCAGCGGCTGGGAGGCGACGGTGAAGGCCAGGGCGGATGCGCCCCCGGAGAGGGTTCGCGTGTCGGTCACCGCCCCCGTCTCCAGCATCCAGGTCCAGGCCCCCGGCCTGGAGATCGGCTGCGAGTACACCTTCACCTTCGACGTGAAGGGTGGAGACACGATGGTGCTCAAGGTCAACTTCCCCTGCGGGAAGGACGAGACGCTCGCCACCGGCGAGTGGAGCCGCGCGGGAAAGGCGCTCGGGAAGCACACCTACCAGGTCCGCCGCAGCGAGCACTCGCTCTCCCTGAACCGCCAGGTCCCGCAGGAGGAAGCCCAGGCGCAGGGTCAGGGGATGATGGACGTCATGCAGTCGAAGGAGTGGAAGGCGCTCGATGCCCGCTTCAATGCCCAGATGACGAAGGTGCAGGCGTGCACCAAGGGGCCGCAGGCCCAGATGGGGCCCTGCATGCAGGCGCTCCAGCCCGAGATGGACAAGATCAGCAAGGAGCGGCAGGCGCTGATGGACGCGGCCGAGCAGAAGGGCGGGCTCACCTTCGGCTGTGGCGATCTCGACGTCCAGACGAACGCCGGAACGCTGAAGGGCACCGCCAACCAGTGCGCCGGCCACAAGAAGGACGAGCGGCTGCCGGTGACCGGCAAGTACACCTCGCCCTGACCGGTCGGCGCCCTAGGCCTAGGGCGTGATGCGCTCCATCATCCGGGCGAACGGAATCGTCTCCCGGACATGGTGGAGCCCGCACACCCAGGCGACGGTCCGCTCCACGCCGAGCCCGAAGCCGGCGTGGGGCACCGTCCCGTACTTGCGGAGGTCGAGGTACCAGGAGAACGCCTCGCGAGGCAGGTGGTGCTCGGCGATGCGCTTCTCGAGCGTCTCGAGGTCGTCCTCGCGCTGCCCACCACCGACGATCTCGCCGTACCCCTCGGGGGCCAGCACGTCCATGCCCAGCGCCAGGCGCGGGTCCTTCGCGTCGCGCTTGAAGTAGAACGCCTTCAGCTCCACGGGGTAGCGGTGGACGATCACCGGACGGTCGTACTGGCTGGCCAGCACCGTCTCCTCGTCGCCGCCGAAGTCGTCGCCGAACTTCGCGGGATGGCCCGCGGCCTTGAGCCGCTCGATGGCCTCCTCGTAGGTGATGCGCGGGAAGGGCGCCTGCACGTTCTTGAGCTTCGAGACGTCGCGCTCCAGGACCGTGGCCAGCTCCTGCTCGTGCTTCTCGAGGACCTTCCCGACGACGAAGGAGATGAGCCCCTCGGCGAGGACCATGTCCTCCTCCAGGGTCATGTACGCGACCTCGGGCTCCACCATCCAGAACTCGGTGAGGTGCCGCCGGGTCTTGCTCTTCTCGGCGCGGAAGGTGGGGCCGAAGCAGTAGACCTTCCCCAGCGCAGCCGCGGCGGCCTCCATGTACAGCTGCCCGGACTGGGTGAGGTAGGCGTTGCCCAGGTCGAAGTAGGGGACGGTGAAGAGCGTGCTGGTCCCCTCGCAGGCTGCGGGGGTGAAGATCGGCGCGTCGACGAGCGTGAAGCCGTTCCCGTCGAAGTAGTCCCGGATGGCCTTCTCCACCGTCGCCCGCACGCGGAGGATGACGTTCTGCCGCGCCGAGCGTAGCCAGAGGTGGCGGTGCTCCATGAGATAGGCCACCCCGTGCTCCTTGGGGGTGATCGGGTAGTCCTTGGCCTCGGAGACGACCGCCAGATCCTTCACCGACAGCTCGTACCCGATGGGGCTCCGCGCGTCCTTCTTCACCAGGCCGCGGACGATGATCGCGGTCTCCTGCCCGATGTGGTCCGCCCGCGCGAACTGCTCGGGGGGCACGTCGTTCTTGAAGACCACCGCCTGGATGACGCCCGTCCCGTCGCGGACCTGGAGGAAGTGAAGCTTGCCGCTGCTCCGCTTGTTGTAGAGCCATCCGCGGAGCTCGATCTCCTGGTTCTCGTGGGCGGCGACGTCTCGGATGGAAACGGCGGGGATGGTCATGACCGTTGCTCTTTACCATCGGGGACGGTTAGGACCGGTAGGGTGAGGCTGAGCGAGCGGTACGACCCGAAGTCCGTGGAGCCAACCTGGCAGGAGCGCTGGGAGAAGGCGGGTCTGTTCCGAGCCGACGCCCGGCCCGACGCACCGAAGAAGTACGTGCTGGAGATGCTGCCGTACCCGAGCGGCTCCATGCACATGGGGCACGTCCGGAACTACCTGATCGGTGACGTCTACGCCCGGTACTACCGGATGCGCGGCTTCGACGTGCTGCATCCCATGGGGTGGGACGCCTTCGGCCTGCCGGCGGAGAACGCCGCGATCAAGGACGGGGTCCACCCGGCCATCCGGACCCGCGAGAACATCGAGCGCTTCCGCGCGGCGATGCGCTCGCTCGGCTTCGCCTACGACTGGACCCGCGAGGTCAACACCTCCGACCCCGAGTATTACCGGTGGAACCAGTGGTTCTTCCTCCGGCTCCGGGAGCGGGACATGGTGTACCGCCGGTTCAGCAAGGTGAACTGGTGCACCGGCTGCCTCACCGTCATCGCCAACGAGCAGGTGAAGGAGGGTCGCTGCGAGCGGTGCGACTCGCCGGTGATCGAGCGGCAGATGCCGGAGTGGGCTTTCCGGATCACCCGCAACAGCGAGGATCTGCTCCAGTCGCTCGACCAGCTCACCCAGTGGCCCGAGCGCATCACCTCCGCGCAGCGGAACTGGATCGGAAAGAGCGTCGGGGCGGAGGCGGACTTCAAGGTCGTCGGCGATCGGTCGATTCGGGTCTTCACCACCCGCATCGACACCGTGTACGGCGCCACGGTGCTAGTGCTCGCACCGGACCACCCGATGGTCGAGAGCCTCACCGCGCCGGCTCACCGGGCCGAGGTGGAGGCCTTCGCCGCCCGGATGGCGGCGATGGGCAAGATCGAGCGGACCGCCGAGGGCGCGCCCAAGGAGGGCGTGTTCACCGGTGGCCACGCGATCAACCCCTTCACCGGGCACCCGGTGCCGATCTGGGTCGCCAACTTCGTCCTCAGCGACTACGGCACGGGCGCGCTGATGGCGGTCCCGGCGCACGACAGCCGCGACTTCCAGTTCGCACGGGCCTACGGCCTTCCCATCAAGCAGGTCATCCGCCCGGCGGATGGGCGGGACCTCGGGCCCGTCGAGGCCTGGACCGAGTCCTTCAACGAGGACGGCATCCTCGTCGAGTCGGGCGAGTACACCGGCCTCCACTCTCCGGATGCGCGCGACAGGATGGGTCGCTCGCTCGAGGAGCGCGGGCTTGGCAAGCCGACGGTCACCTACCGACAGAAGGACTGGGGCTTCAGCCGGCAACGCTACTGGGGCACCCCCATCCCCATCGTCTACTGCGAGCGGTGCGACCCCGAGCGGAAGGGCGTCCCGGTCCCGGACGACCAGCTCCCGGTCCGGCTCCCGGACATCGACACCCAGGCAGTGCTCACCGGGAAGGGCGAGCCGCCGCTCGCGAAGGTGAAGTCGTTCGTCGAGACCAGCTGCCCGCGCTGCGGCGGTCCTGCCACCCGCGAGGTGGAGACGATGGACACCTTCGTCGACTCCGCCTGGTACTATGCGCGCTACCTCTCGCCGGACTACCAGCGTGCGCCGTTCGACCCGGGGCGCGCGCACCGCTGGCTGCCGGTGGACATCTACGTCGGCGGTCCCGAGCACGCCGTGATGCACCTGCTCTACTTCCGGTTCTGGAGCCGGTGGATGAAGATCCTCGGTCTCGTTCCGACGGACGAGCCGGTGACACGCCTGGTGACGCAGGGGATCGTCAACGGACCCGACGGCCGGAAGATGTCCAAGCGCTGGGGCAACGTGGTCGCCCCGGCCACCATCGTGGACCGCTTCGGCGCGGACACGGTCCGGATGTACGTCTTGTTCGCCGGGCCGCCGGAGCAGGATTTCGACTGGAGCGACAAGCAGATGGAGGGGCAGGCCCGCTTCCTCAAGCGCGTCTGGGCCCTGGCCGCCGCCCACCAGGACGCGTGCGCGACCGCGACGCACGGCGGTCCCTTCGAGGGCAAGGCGCTGGAGATCCGCCGCGCCGCCCACAAGTGCGTGAAGCGGGTGGGCGAGGCCATCGACAGGCTCTCGTTCAACACCGCGATCGCCTTCACCATGGAGTGCGTCAACGCCCTCCACGACGCCGGACAGCCGGAGACCCCTGCGGAGAAGGCGGCCATGGGGGAGGCGATCCGTCTCCTCACCCGGCTCCTCACGCCCTTCGCGCCCCACATCGCGGATGCGGTCGCCGAGGTCTACGGGCCGGCGGGAAGCCCCTCCACCGTCACCCAGGGGTGGCCGAGCCACGATCCCGCGCTGGTGGTGGACGAGGTGCTGCCCTACGCGGTGCAGGTGAACGGGAAGCTGCGCGGCGAGATCCACATCGCAGCCGACGCCGGCGAGCCCGAGGTCCGCGCCGCCGCCGAGAACGAGGAGAAGGTCCGCGCGGCCCTGGCCGGAAAGGCCCTGCGCAAGGTGGTCTTCGTGCCCAAGCGCCTCATCAACTTCGTCGTCGGATGAGACGGGGGCTCGCCGTCTCCGTCTGTCTGGCCGCGCTCGGCTGCGGGTACCACTTCACCGCCGCCGGCGCGGGCTTCCCCCAGGGCATTCACAAGGTCTTCGCTCCGGTCATCGTGAACCGGACCACCGAGCCCGGCCTGGACGGCGTCTTCACCGACGCTCTCCGGGAGCAGCTGGCCCGGGGCGGATACCTCGGAGGAGAGGGCAGCGAGGGCCGGCTCGACGGCGAGCTGCTCAACGTGAGCGGTGGGGTAGCGCAGCTCGCCCCGGGCACCTCAGGTGCGCTGACCTACCGCGTGTCCGCGGTCCTCCGGGTTCGCCTCTTCCGGGGCGGCACGATGCTCGCCCAGACCGATGTCACGGGATACGAGGATTACCTGCCGGCGCTCCGCCCCGACGTGCTCACGACGGAGGCCAACCGTCAGGCGGCCATCCGGAGACTGGCGAGCGCGCTCGCGTCCGACGCGGTCACACGACTCCAGACCGGCTGACGCCAGCGAGTGGCAGCGGGGGAGACGGGCTGGAGGGCGATAGCCGGGAAGGTTTCGGCTATGACGCCCGGGCGCCCTGGGCGGCGTGGAAGAGCCGCGCGATGCGACGGCTCGCGTTCTTCTTGTGCAGCACGCCCTTGCTCGCGGCCTGGTCGAGCGTCCGCGCGGCGGCGCGGAGCGCCTCCTGGAACTTCTTGGGGTCCTTCGAGGCCAGCGCCTCGCGCGCCTTCTTCACCGCCGACTTGACCTGCGTCCGGACGGCCTGGTTCCGGGCACGGCGCTTCAGCGCCTGCCGGTTCCGCTTCTGAGCTGACTTGGTGTTTGCCACGGGCGGGCCTCCCTATCAGCTTGGCGGGGGTCGTCAAGGGCGACCCCGGGGGCCGCCCACATGGACGTGGGAAACCGGGTTCTCCCCTTGGGACAGTGCTGTTGTGGAGAAGTGGGCCTTCTCTGGCTCCTAACCTGCCGTGTCCACTCGAAGGTGTCCGGCGCTGAAACCTTCGGCACGCCCGCCCGGCCGCCATCCGCTCGTCTCGCGATTGTCACGGTCCACAGCGTTCTCCCCAGATTCCACACAACTCCTGTGGGAACTCAGATGCGCGCAGGCGCGGTCAATCTCGGACCGACACACACGTGCCCACCGGGTCGATGAAGACCAGCGGATGCTCGCTCCGGACGGTTCCCCCGGCGGCCCGGATGCGGTCCGCCACGCCGTCCGACATCCCGGGGGCGTGCACGCCGAGGGTTGTCGCGGAGCGCGCGCCGGGCGCGTACGAGAAGCAGAGACCCGGCGTCTCGACGGACCACGCACCGCCGTCCACCTCCACTGTCCAGCCCAGCGCCGGCGCGATCAGGCTCCAGAAGGCGTGGGCGGCCGACGGCTCGGGCGCTCCGAGCTCGATGCGGGCGACGACGGCGCGCGGAACGGAGGCGGGCGGCGGGACCGCGGCCTCGGCGGCCTTCGCCTCCTGCCAGAGCGCGTCCATCTGGGCGAGCGTGGCGGTGCCGAAGGGGACCCCGCGGGCCCGGAGGCCCTCCTCCACGGCGTGGAACCGCCGGGTGAAGCGCGCATTCGCCGCCCGGAGCGCATCCTCGGCCGGCGTGGCGGTGAAGCGCGCGAGGTTGGCGAGACTGAAGAGGACGTCGCCGAGCTCGTGCTCGACGGCCCGGGGGTCCTTCGAGGCGATGGCCCCGTCGAGCTCCTCCAGCTCCTCGGCGAGCTTCTCCCGGACGCCGGAGAGGTCTGGCCAGTCGAAGCCGATCCGTGACGCCTTCTCGGTCAGACGCTCGGCCCGGAGGAGCGCCGGAGCGGCGCTCGGCACGCCGTCGAGCACCGAGCCCTCCCGCCCGTGCTTGCGCCGTCGCTCCTCGGCCTTGATGCGGGCCCAGTTCTGGAGGACCTCCTCGGCGCCGGCGACGGTTCGGCCCTCGAAGACGTGCGGGTGGCGCGAGACGATCTTGTCCGAGATCGCCGTCGCGACGTCGGCGAGCGCGAACTCCCCGAGCTCGCGGGCCAGCTGGGCGTGGAAGACGATCTGGAAGAGGAGGTCTCCCAGCTCCTCGCAGAGCGCCCGCCAGGGGCCGCCCTCGCCGACCCGGTCCATCTCGTCCAGCACCTCGTAGGTCTCCTCCACGAGGTAGGGGCGAAGGGTCCTGATGTCCTGCGCGCGGTCCCAGGGGCAGCCACCCTCGGCGCGCAGGGTGCGCATGATCTCCTCCAGCCGCTCCACGGCGTCTCCCGTGCGTCCCATGTCCTCCTCGACCCGGCCCCGGCGTATGACCCTTCTGTTGGGCCCCGGCGGCGCTCGCCTATCATGGGCATACCCGGCTGAACGAGATGGCCTTCCTCCGCGCGGCCCCCGCGCTCCTCGCCACACTGGTGGTCCTCGCCTCGACCGGGGCGGCGGCTCAGATCGAGCCGCCCCGGCCGGTGGAGGAGCTCGCCCCGGACGGCCCGGCTCAGCGACCGGTGCGGCGCCGCGAGCCCCCGCCGCCGCCTTCGCCGGAGCCGGAGGCCGCGGGCACCGAGGCGCAGGAACCGGCCCGTCCACCCCCACCTCCCGTGCGCCGCACGAAGAAGCCGCCGGCACCCGCGTCCGAGGTCCCCGCCCCGGCTCCCGCGGCGACCCCGGGACGTGACCGCACGCCGCCGCCGCCCCTGCTCGTTCCGACCGAGGGCGACGATGCGCTGCTCCAGGCGTTCGGTGCGTGGAAGGAGGCGGAGCGCACGCGGGACCCGAAGGCCTCGCGCGCGGCCCGCGATCGCCTGGTCGAGCTCCGGGACACGCTGGCCATCGCCGACCTCGAGTCGGTGAGCCTGGCGCTGCTGCGCGGTGCCCGTGTCCGGGCGACCGGGAAGGACGGCGCGGGTGCCGTGGAGCTCGCGCAGTCGGCGGTGGCGCTCTCTCCCGACGTCGCCGACGCGCACTGGGGGCTCTTCCGTGCACACCTCGGGAACGACCCCTTCGACCTCCGGAGGCTCTGGGCCGACGCGAGGAACGCCGGGCGCGCATCGCTGACCGATCCGCGGTGGAGCCGGGGCCTGGTCGGTGACCTCGGGGCGACGCTCCTCGTCGCCTGGCTTGCGACCGCGCTCGCCGCGCTGCTGGTGCTCTTCCTCCGGACGCTCCCCTCGCTGGTGCACGACGTCCATCACGCCTTCCCCAGGGGCGTGGCGCGCTGGCAGGCCGGGACGCTGCTCGTTCTGGTCCTCCTTCTCCCCTGGGTGTTCCGGCTCGGGCTGCTCTTTCCCTCGCTCGTCCTCTTCGCGGCGGTGACCCTCTACGTCGAGGCGAAGGAGCGCTGGCTGCTGGCGGTTCTCCTCGCCGGCGCGTGCCTCGTGCCGCCGCTCGCCGGAGCCCTCGCGCAGGCCACCACCTTCGCCGGCACGCCCGCCGAGGACGTGCTCCAGCTCGAGCGTGGCGGGCTGGAGGCCACCCCGGCCGCGGGGCACGTGCAGACGCGCATCGACGCCGGTCGTGCCACCTATCCCGAGGTCTACGCCCTGGCGCGGTGGGAGCTCCGGCGCGGCAAGCTCGAGGCGGCACGCGCGCACGCGGAGAAGGCGCTCGCTCTCCGGCCCGGCGACGCGCGCGCGCAGACGCTGCTGGGAAACGCCGCGTTCGGCGAGACGAAGTGGCCGGAGGCGATCGCCGCCTACACCCGGGCGAGCGAGGCGGATCCGACCTTGCCCGATCCGCTGTGGAACGTGAGCCGCGTCTACCGGCGCCGGGCGAAGACGCTCTCCGACGACGCGGTGGGCCCCGAGCTGGACCGAGCCCAGAACTCGGCCGCGGCTGCGCAGCGGCTCGACGAGCGGCTGATGACCCGCGCCGACCCGCCGGACACGCACCCGGCGATGAACCTGACGATCATGACGCCGGCGCTCTCGCGGACCGAGCCTCCGGTGACCGACGGGCCCGAGCGCCAGGCGCGGGTCACCGCGCAGCTGGGGCAGACGCTGGTCGGCGGCCTGAGCCCCGGCGCCGCCGTGCTCGTCCCGCTGGTCGGCATCGCCATCCTCGCCGCCCTGGGGTTCCTCCGCAGTGGACGAGGGGTGAGCCGCGAATGTCACAAGTGCGGCCGTTCGGTGTGCCGCCGCTGCGACCCCGAGCTGCTCGAGGGCGGCCTCCTCTGCCATCAGTGCGTCAACGTGTACACCCGTCGCGGGAAGGTGGCGCCCATGGCGCGGGTGAACAAGGAGATGGAGGTCCGACACCACCAGGCGTGGGTGAGCCGCTGGGCGTACGCCTTGGGTCTCGTCTGGTCGGGCGCGGGGCACCTCTTCACCGGTCTCCCCGTTCGCGGTGCGCTGCACGCCTTCGTCTTCGCCTTCGGAATCACGGCGGCCATCAACCGCGAGGGACTGCTCCGGACTCCGGGGCTCTCGCCCGGGACCGCGGGATGGCTGGCCCTCGCGCTGATCCTCCTGGCGGTGACCTGGGGCGCGTCGCTGCGCCACCTGGCCCGGGAGAGGCGCTAGATGGCCCTCGCCGGAACGCTCAAGGACTTCGGCATCGCCGACATCCTCCAGCTCATCGCCCAGCAGCAGAAGACCGGCGTCCTTCACCTCCGGAGCAAGGATCAGGAGGTCAAGGTCGGCTTCCAGGACGGCGCCATCGTCTCCGCCGAGAGCGTCTCCAAGAAGAAGCGCGACCTCTTCGGTCACATGCTGGTCGCCGCGGAGCTCATCACCGAGGCCCAGCTGGAGCTCGCGCTCGAGACGCAGAAGCGCTCGCTGCAGCGACTGGGCGACTGCCTCATCTCCCAGGGCATCCTGACCAAGGACCAGTACCGTCGGATGGCGCAGCTGCAGTTCAACGAGACGCTCTACCGCCTCTTCACCTGGAAGACCGGGACCTACGAGTTCGAGCAAGGTCCCGTTCATCACGACACGCACGACCTGGACCCGGTGCGCGCCGAGTCGGTGTTGATGGAAGGCTTCCGGATGGTCGACGAGTGGCCGGTGATCCGGAAGCGGATCCCCCGCTACGACCTGGTGTTCGCCCAGGGGAAGTACCTTCCACCGGACGGAGCGCCCATCGAGTCGGGCGGCGAGTTCGCCTCGGTCGGCGTGTCCGAGCGCCGGGTGTTCGCGCTGGTCAACGGTTACCGCGACGTCCGGAAGCTGATCGACCTGTCGTGCCTCGGAGAGTTCGAGACCTGCAAGGCGCTCTGCAACCTCGCCAACCTCGGCCACGCCAACGCGCTCATGCCGGTGGGCGAGCCGGACCTGCCCGAGGACGACATCGGGCTCGGCGACCGTCTCCGCGGAGCGCTGGGGCGCCTCGCGGTCAGCATGGTGGTGCTCGCCGGGATCGTGGGCGTGCTGCTCGGGACCCAGCTCAATCCCTGGGCGGTCCGCTCGAGCACGGGGGCCGGGTTCGCCGAGGGCGTGCTCCGCCAGCAGATCACCCGGTCCCAGGTGAGCCGCATCGAGGGCGCCGTCGCGGTGTATCGGCTGGAGCGCGGCGAGGTTCCCGCCTCGCTCGATGCGCTGGTGGATCAGGGACTTCTGTCGTCCACCGACGTGCGATTCCCCTGGGCGGAGCGTTACTACTACCGCCGCGTCGGACCCCAGGAGTTCATCCTCCTGCCGCCCTTGCGCTAGCCTCCCCGACTGCTGCCGAGCCCGTGACCCGGGCGCATGAAAGGAACCGTTGCCCACCGCGTCGCCCCGTGACACCTCGCTCGTGACCACCGCCCGGGTGGACCTCCGCGACAACGACGTCGCCCTGGGCGTCTCCGGCAACCATGCCGAGAACCTCAAGGCGATCGAGCGACGGCTGGGCGTGCGGGTCGGGCAGCGCGGCACCGAGCTCCACCTGTCCGGTCCTGCCGACGCGGTGGCGTCCGCGGTTCGCCTGGTGGAGCAGCTCGAGAACATCCTCCGCGCAGGTCAGCCCGTGGGCCGCGAGGACGTGGAGCAGGGGCTGAAGATGCTGGGGCGCAGCGCCTCGCCGGAGCAGGGGCTCGACAGCCTCGTGCTCGGTCCGGTGCTCTCACGTGCCGGGCGCAACGTCGCTCCGAAGAGCCTCGCCCAGAAGCGTTACGTCGACGCGATCCGCAGGCACGACATCGTCTTCGGCGTCGGTCCGGCGGGCACCGGGAAGACCTACCTCGCGATGGCCATGGCGGTGGCGGCGCTCCAGGCCCGGAGCGTGAAGCGAATCATCCTCGCGCGGCCCGCGGTGGAGGCGGGCGAGAAGCTCGGCTTCCTCCCTGGAGACCTCGCGGAGAAGGTGAACCCCTATCTCCGTCCGCTGTACGACGCGCTCCACGACATGATGGACGCGGGCCGCGCGGCGCAGCTGGTGGAGCAGGGGACGGTGGAGGTCGCGCCGCTCGCCTTCATGCGCGGGCGGACTCTGAACGACGCCTTCGTCATCCTGGACGAGGCGCAGAACACCACCGTCGAGCAGATGAAGATGTTCCTCACCCGGCTCGGCTTCCACAGCAAGACGGTGGTGACCGGCGACGTGACCCAGGTGGATCTGCCGCAGGGCAAGATGTCGGGCCTGACGCACGCTCGGCGAATCCTGGAGGGCGTGGAGGGCATCGCCTTCTGCGGGTTCACCGAGGTGGACGTGGTCCGGCACCCGCTGGTGCAGGAGGTCATCCGGGCCTACGACCGTGCCGACGCCGAGGCGAAGGCGGAGGCGGAGGCGCCCGCTGAGCCGCCCGCGGCTGGCGCCACTGCTGCGACCTCGGCGGCGCCGTCGGTTCCGACGCCCGATGCTGCCTCGACGACGGCGTCCGTCTCGACGCCCGAGACCGAGGGCTCGAGCAGCTAGCCCCGGGTCGACCCCGCGAGAGATCGCCTCGAGGCGACGCGGAACGTCCAGGCACGCCGGGCGCAGGGAGATCCGGATCTGGCCTCGATCGCTCGCGCGGAGGGTTCGCGCGGAGCGAGGCACACTCTGTTGGACGGCACGTCCGGGACGCCGGCACCCAGCAGCGCGGATCGCTCGAGCTCGGGGCCCCCCGCCGCTTCCGTGCCTGGCTCGGTCGGCTTCGGCTGCGATCGGCGAACCACCGGGGCCATGAGTGCTCAAGGCCGAGCCCGAGGCCCGGGGCGAGCGGAGCGGAGGCTCGAGGCGCTATAGCAATCTCGATGGCAGCGGTGCACGATGCGCCCGCGCAAGTCGTGGAACACGCGTGGTCGCTTCACGATGGGTCGGTGGCTGGTTGCTATTGCACCTTGACCCCTGGCTCCGCGAGGCCGCCCCGGTCCAGCGTCCCGGGAGCCTCGCGCGTGTTCCGCGCGCGCCCGATGGCGGGCCCGACCTCGATGCCTGCGTCGGTCGAAGCACTGCCGTCTCGGGCGTGCGAGCGTCGCAGGCTGGTCGGATGGGCGATGCACCCCGACTGCCGTGACCTCGGCGCCGCCTCCGGGCCTGCCGCGTCACTTGCGGCCGAGCCAGCTTGGGGCTGCAGGAGCGCTGTCCGGAAATGGGATTGCAGTTCCCGGCCGTGACCGGAATCGCGCGGTGTTCCCTGCCTTTCCCCGCGAGATGCCCCTGGCACGGCCTTCGCTGAGCACCGGACCATGAACGAGTCCCAGGCGCGCGAGCCGAGCCCGTCTCCCTTCTCCGGGATCGGAAAGGACCTCCGGGTCGCCGTCCGGCGGCTGCTGAAGGACCGGGGCTTCACCGCGACGGCGGTCCTGACGCTCGCCCTCGCCACGGGTGCGACCACGGCCGTCTTCACCCTGGTGAACGCGGTGCTCCTGCGTCCACTCGAGTACCGCGCGCCCGAGCAGCTGGTCCGGATCTACGACGTGCAGCCGGACGTCGCCCGTGCCTCGGTCTCGGTGCCGGACGCGCACGACTGGATCACCCGCTCCCGGAGCCTCAGCGGGCTCGCGCTCTTCGCCAACACCAACAAGAGCCTCTCCGGCGACGGCGAGCCGGTGCGCGTCTCGGCCCAGCGAATGAACGCCGGCGCGTTCCGTGTCCTCGGCCTTCCACCCCTCCTCGGGCGCGAGTTCTCGGAGGACGAGGACAAGGTCGGCGGTCCGGCGGTGGCGATGCTGGGCGAGCGATTCTGGCGAAAGCAGTACGCCGGGCGACCGGACATCGTGGGGTCCACCGTCCGCCTCGACGGCATCGATCACACCGTCCTGGGCGTGGTGCGAGAGCAGCCACACTGGCTCGGCGACTCGGACGTCTGGGTCCCGCTCCAGAACGATCCTGCTCAGCTTCCGCGTGGCACCCACTTCATGAACGCCGTCGGCCGGCTCGCTCCGGGGGTGACCGTCGCCTCCGCGCAGAGGGATCTGCTCTCGGTGGTGAAGGAGATCGCCAAGGAGAATCCGGACTACGTGCACCACGGAATCCTGGTCGTTCCGTGGGTGGACGAGCTCCTCGGCGAGGCCCGGTCCTCCCTGGGGGCGCTGGGTGCGGTCGTGGGCCTCGTCCTGCTCATCGCCTGCGTGAACCTCGCCAACCTCCTCCTCGCCCGGGGAGCCGCGCGGCGCCGCGAGGTGGCGGTCCGGATGGCGCTCGGCGCCGATCGCTGGCGGGTGGCGAGGGCGCTCCTCGCCGAGGCAGCGGTGCTCTCGGTGCTCGGGACGGCGCTCGGCCTCCTCCTCGGCTGGGCAGGCACCTCGGTGCTCCGCGGCGCGCTTCCCATCCGCGCGCCGGCCCTGGCGCACGGCGTGGGGCTCGACGCGCGCGTCCTGGGCTTCTCGGTGGGTCTGTGCGTGCTCACCACCGCGCTCTTCGGGGTGCTGCCCTCGCTGCTGCTCGCCCGCGGCGACCTGTCGGCGGTCCGCGGCGAGATGCGCAGCGCCCTGGGGCACCGGACGCAGTGGCTCCAGTCGGGGCTGGTGGTGTTCGAGGTCGCGCTGGCCCTCGCGCCGCTGCTCGGTGCATCGCTCGTGCTCCAGAGCGTGCAGCGGCTGCTCCATCAGGACCCGGGATTCCGTCCGGAGCAGGCCATCGCCTTCCGGGTCCAGCTGCCCATCGAGCGGTACCGCGACGACGGGTCGAAGCGCGCCACGGTCAGCTCGTTCCTCACCCGCCTCCGGGCGCTGCCAGGCGTGAGCTTCGCCGGGGCCGTCAACGATCTGCCCCTGAGCGGCAGCAACTCCAACGGGAACTTCTCCATCGAGGGACAGGTCTTCGACAAGGCGCACGAGCCGGCCATCGAGTACCGCTTCGCCTCGGCGGGCTACGTCGAGGCGATGGGCATCCCGCTCAAGGAGGGCCGCACCTTCGAGGAGACGGACCGCGTGGACTCCGAGAAGGTCGCGCTGGTCAACGCCGAGGCCGTCCGCCGCTTCTGGGGCGGGAACTCCCCGATCGGGGGCCGCATTCGACCCGGCGAGAGCGAGGACAACGAGCCGTGGCGGCGCATCGTGGGCGTCATCGGCGACGTCCATCACAATGGCCTCGGAGAGAAGCCGAGACCGGAGATGTACTACCCGCTCGACCAGGACACCTCCTTCCGGCTGACCTTCGTCCTCCGCAGCCGACAGGCGCTCGCCCCGCTCGCGTCCGCGGCCCGGCACGAGCTGGCAGCGGTGGACCCGGGCCTGTCGCTGTTCGACGTGAAGTCGCTCGAGGATCGCGTCTCCGACTCGGTGGCCGCGCCGCGCTCGGCCGGCGTTCTGCTCGGCCTCTTCGCCGGGCTGGCGGTCCTCCTCGCGGCCGCGGGCGTCTACGGCGTCCTCGCCTTCAGCGTCGCCCAGCGCACCCGGGAGATCGGCATCCGGATGGCCATCGGCGCGTCGGCTCGCTCCGTGCGCTGGTGGGTGCTCCGCCGCGCGCTGATCCTGGCAGGCATCGGCATCGTCGCCGGGATCGGCGGAGCGCTCCTCCTCGGTCGGTCGCTGGAGCGGCTCCTCTACGGCGTCGCCCCGTCGGATCCACCCACCGCGCTGGCCGCGGCGGCGATGCTCTCCGGCATCACGGTGGCGGCGGCGCTCCTTCCTGCGAACCGGGCGACCCGCGTCGATCCGCAGGAGGCGCTTCGCGCCGAGTAGTTGCGCGGCGGACACACGTCCGCTGCCATGGACCCACGCTGCTGGCTGCCTGCCGGGAAAGCTCTGCTTGTCCCGTGCCGTCCCCGGGCCCTAGGGTTGCCCGCTCTTGGACGACGACGCGAAGAGCCGGAGGGGAGCCGCCCTCCGGCGCGCCTTGCCCGCGCTGACCCTGCTCGGCGTGGTGTCGGTCCTGGGCGGCCTCCTCGTCGCGCCGGGGTTCGGGGTCCAGACGCTGCCCCAGCTCCGGCCCGAGGACGTGGGCCGTCCGTTCGAGAGCGCCTCGGCAGCAGGCTTCAAGGCCACCCGCGACTACGACCTGCCCGACGCGGCGCTGACCGACCGCCGGCGCCAGGAGGCCCGGGCGGGGATCCGTCCGGTCTTCGATTTCAACCCGGGCGTCGTCCCCGAGGCGCAGACCTCGGTGCAGGACGCGTTCACCGGCCTGCGGAGCGCGCTCGCGAGGCTGGATCCACCGGCGACCAAGTCCGCGCCCACGCGCGGCATCGCGGCGAAGCGGAAGCCCGAGCCGTCGGACGGTTCCGCGCTCGCGCAGGCCAGGCAGTCCTTCGAGCAGCGCCTCTTCGACCTCGAGGACGAGGACTGGAGGGCGCTCGTGGACGCGCAGGCGGCTCCCGAGGTGGAGCATGCCGTGCTCTCCGTGCTCTCTCGGGGATTCCTCGCCCCGGTCGTGGGTGCGCGCGAGGATCTCGGCCCGGCGGGGAGCTTCCTCACCATCCGTGACCTGAACGACGGCGCCGAGCATCCCAGTGCCGTGGTTCCGCCCTCGGTGCTCGACGTGCGCGAGGCGCGCGCGGAGATGGACCGCTGGGCCTCGCTTCCCGGCAACCTCCTGCCCGATGCGCCGGGACTGCTGCGCCGCGCGGTCCTGCGCATCGCCAAGCGAGCGCTGCGGCCCAACCTCACCGCGAACATCGCCGAGACCGAGCGCCGCCGTGCCGTCGCCGCGGCAGCGGTGAAGGACGCTGTCATCCAGATCAAGAAGGGCCAGAAGATCATCGGCGACGGAGAGCTGGTCACCCAGGAGCACCTCCGGATGCTCGCGGCGATGCGCGCCCAGAGCGACCGGTTCGACGTCATCAAGGCGAGCGCCGGGACCGCGGTCCTGGTGGCCCTCCTGCTGGCTGGCATCTGGACGTTCCATCGCAAGGCCTTCCGGCGCTTCCGGCCCACCCGGCGTGACGGGCTGCTCCTGGGAGCGCTGCTGATCCTCTTCCTCGCTGCGTTCCGGCTGGCGGCGACGGTGGCCGAGGCGCTGCACGATCGGTGGCCCGCGGTGCCGATGCAGGCGCTGCTGGTGCTCCTCCCCATCGCCGCGGGCGCCATGCTGGTGCGGCTCCTCCTCAATCAGGAGCTGGCGCTGTTCTTCGGCCTGGTGCTCTCGACGCTCACCGGCGTGATGCTCGGCAACTCGCTCTTCTTCGCCGTGTACGGGATCCTCGGCAGCCTGGTGGCCGCGACCCAGGTGGCCCGTGCACGCGATCGGGCTGCGCTCTTCCGGAGCGGCGTCTGGGTGGGTCTGGTGAACGCGGGGGTGGTGCTGGCCTTCGGCCTGGCGGCGGGGAAGGGGCCGGCCGGCGACACGCTGCTGACCGCGGGCTTCGCCGCGCTCGGCTCGATGCTCATCGTGCCCACGCTCGTCCTGGCGTTCACCCCGCTGCTCGAGCTGAGCTTCGGCTACGCGAGCGACCTCAAGCTGCTCGAGCTGGCGAACCTCAACCATCCGGCGCTCAAGGAGCTCATCGTCCAGAGCCCGGGGACCTACCACCACAGCATCATCGTCGGGAGCCTGGTGGAGGCGGCCGCCGAGGCGACCGGATGCAACCCGCTGCTCGGCAGGACGTGCGCCTACTACCACGACATCGGGAAGGGAAAGAACCCGCTCTACTTCGGTGAGAACCAGAAGGGCGAGAACCCCCACGACTGCCTCGCCCCCGGGATGAGCGCGGTCATCATCAAGCGCCACGTCACCGACGGCCTCGAGCTTGCCCGGCGCTACAAGCTCCCCCGCGCGGTCCAGGACGTCATCGCGCAGCACCACGGCACGCGGCTGGTGGGTTACTTCCACCACAAGGCCGTCGAGCAGGCCGACGGACGCGAGGGAGCGGTCGAGGATGCGCTGTTCCGGTACGTCGGCCCGCGCCCGCAGTTCCGCGAGGCGGCGCTGGTGATGCTGGCCGACGCGGTGGAGGCGGCGAGCAGGGCGATGCCCGACCCGAGCCGCGAGCGGCTGCAGGCGCTGGTGCAGCGGATCATCACCGCGGTGTTCACCGAGGGTCAGCTGGACGAGTGCGACCTGACGCTCCGGGATCTCAACGCCATCGCCCTCTCGTTCCTGCACACGCTCGAGGGCATCTACCACTCGCGGCCGGCGTATCCGCCTGGCGCGCTCGGCGGTGTCCGGCCGGCACCGCTCGCCCTGGCGCCCGACACCCGGGTCCAGCAACGCTGAACGGTTGCCGGGGGACCGGCGTGGGGCCGCTCACTGGTGGACGTCCGCCGCGCGCAGGTCGAGCGACCCGCCGTCACCGGCCGCTACGTTCGGCGCCACGATGATGGTTCGCGGCGGGGGCCTCCGCATGCTCGACGGCCGTCCGGGGAGCACGGGTACGTCCGGACAGGACGAGCTGGGGCTGCTCCGCCTGGCGCTCGACGTGGTGCAGGAGAACATCTACATCCTCGACCGGGAGATCCGGTACGTCTACGTGAACCAGCTCGGGGCGGCGGCGATGGGGCTCGTCCCCGCCCAGATGATGGGCCACACGATGGACGAGCTGTACGGGGCGGGTGCGTTCCCCGAGTTCAGGGTGCAGCTGCACGCGGCGTTCGTCACCGGCGCGCCGGCGCGGAGCGAGATCGCGTTCCTCGATGGCGAGCAGACCCGCTGGTACGAGTACTCGCTCTCGCCGGTCCCGTCGCCGCACGGGCGACCGGAGCTGGTCACCTGCGTCAGCCGCGAGGTGACCCAGCGGCGCCGGGTGGAGAAGGAGGCCGCGCTCGGGCGCGCCGCGGTGGAGGAGGAGCGCCGGAAGCTGCAGGCGGCCGCCGAGTTCGAGCAGCGGCTGCTGGGCATCGTCAGCCACGATCTGCGAAACCCGCTCGCCTCGGTACGGCTGGGGCTGGAGACGATGCAGCGGAGAGGCGTCGGCGCCGAGCACCTCCGCACGCTGCAGCGGATGGAGCGATCCACCGAGCGGATGCTGGCGATCATCTCCGGGCTGCTGGACGTGACCCGCATCCGACAGGGCCAGGGCCTGCCGCTCACCCCCGAGCCGGTGTCGCTGGAAGCGGTGGTCACCCGCGTCCTCGAGGGGATGCCCGAGGACCACGTCCGCCGGGTGCAGCGCGGGGCCGACGACCACGCGACGGGCTTGTGGGATCCGGAGCGGCTCGCGCAGGCCGTCGGAAATCTCCTGGGCAACGCGCTCCAGCACGGTGACCCGGAGCGGCCGGTCACGGTCCGGGTGGGGATGCGCGAGGGGAGGGCGGAGCTGTCGGTGCACAACCACGGCGCGCCGATCCCGGCGGAGCTGGTTCCGGGACTGTTCGAGCCGTTCCAGCGTGGGCTCCGTCCCGGCGCGCTCGACGGCAGCATCGGGCTGGGGCTCTACATCGTCCGCCAGGTCGCGCTGGGCCACGGCGGCGAGGTCCGGGTCCGGTCCACGGCGGAGGAGGGGACGACGTTCCTCCTGGAGCTGCCGGCGGACGGACGAGCGAGCTCTCCGGCCGACACCGCGCGCTGATCCCGCGCGAGACCGGCGTTTCAATCCACGGGATCCCTGGGAGCGTCGTCGAGCAGCCGCTCAGGTACCGGTCCGGGTCGCTCAGGAAATCCCTGGTCAGCGATCCGTCGGGAACAGCCCGACCCGTTGACGGTCACCCGCGTCAGTCAGGGGTTTCCTGTCGCGGGTGGCCCGCCGCGCGTGCCCTGAGCGCGTGCTGGATTAGGGTTCGCCCCGATGCGCAGCGGTCGGCTCGTCGTCGAGGTCCGTTCCGAGGTCACCGGCGGCGGCCGCCAGCTCCGCCGTCTGAGGGCCCGGGCGAGGGCCTTCCTCTCCACCCTCGAGCTGCGGGACGTCGAGCTCTCCGTCCTCCTCACCGACGACCCGGGCATCCGGGCCCTGAACCGGCACTGGCGCCGGAAGGACCGCCCGACGGACGTGCTGAGCTTCCCCGGCGGCGCGCCAGCTCCCGGCAGCACCGGCCCCCTGCACCTGGGCGACGTCATCCTCTCCCTCGACACCGCCCGGCGGCAGGCCCGTGCGCATCGCCGCACCCTCGCCGGCGAGCTCGACCTCTATCTCGCCCACGGGTTGCTTCATCTCCTGGGGCACGACCACCACCGGCGCCGCGACGCCGAGCGGATGGCCGCCCTCGAGGCCCGCCTGCTGGGCCGCCCCGGCATGGTGCCCGGAAGACCCTGATCCCCGGCCCTGGCCGGGGACGACACGCGCCCGGCCACGGGTTCTGGTAGGAGCACCCCCGCCCGATGTCCGCCGTCGCCCTCCCTCCCTCGCCCGTCAGCCCAGCGCTGACCGCCGTCCCCGGTCGCCGGGAGCGCGTCCTCGTCCCCTGGAGGCTGGGCGCCCTCGTCCTCACCGGCATCCTCGGCGCGGCCGCCTTTCCCATCGCCTTCCCGGTGGGCCCGCGCCGCGAGCTGTTCGCCGCGGGCATCCTCGAACCGCTGGCCTTCGTCTGCCTCGTCCCGATGCTGCTGGCCATCCGGCGGCTGTCGCCGTGGCGAGCGTTCGGCGCCGGCATGCTCGCGGGCATGGTCTTCTTCACCGGCGCCTTCTGGTGGGTGAACGTGGCGATGGTGACGTTCGGTGGAATGCCGAACTGGCTGAGCATCCCTGCTCTGGAGATGCTGGTCGCGTGGTGCGCGTTCCACTGGGCCATCGCCGCCGGGCTCGTCCGCCTCATCGAGCGCGGGCTCGGATGGAGCATGGGATGGACGGTGGGGCCGGTATGGATGGCCACCGAGCTCATGCGGAACTACTTCTGCTCGGGCTTCCCCTGGGCCAACCTCGGCTACACGCAGACCCGGAACCTCTGGTTCCACCAGATCGCGAGCCTCGGCGGTGTGTACGGCATCGCCCTCGCCGTCGCGGTGGTGAACGGAGCGCTCTACGAGGGATGGCGCTGGTGGCGCCTCCGCGAGCGGCCGATGCCCCGCGTGCTCCTCGCCGTGGGCGCGGCGGTTCTGGTGCTGGGGCACGTCTACGGCGCGCTCCACGTCCGGACGATGGATCGCGCTGCGGCCGCCGCGCCGCGGGTCAAGACCGCGGTGGTCCAGGGCAACATCGACCAGAAGCTGAAGATGTCCCGGGGCAGCTCTCGCGCCGCCACCATCCTGGGGCGTTACCTCCCGCCGACCGAGTCCGCCGACGCGGCCGGGGCAGACCTCGTCGTCTGGCCCGAGGGCAGCTACCCGCTGGCGTTCCCCACCGGTGTGACCCGGCTCACCGACGCCGGGCTCCGGCCAGGTGGCTACCGCGCGGGCATCCTGGTCGGGGTGGATGTCTTCGACCCCAAGAACCTCCGCAAGGGCAACGAGAACGCCGCCTTCCTCCTCGACTCGACCCTGGGCATCGCGCACCACTACGTGAAGAACCATCTCGTCCCGTTCGGCGAGTACGTGCCCTGGTCCCTGGACGAGGTCCTCGGCATCGGCAACATCGTCGGGGCGAGCTTCGCCCCGGGCAACGACCTGTCGCCGGCCATCCTCCGCCGACCGGACGGGCCACCCGTGCGGCTGGGCATCGAGATCTGCTTCGATGCCATCTTCCCGGAGATCTCCCGCGCCTACGCCCGGAACGGCGCCCAGCTCCTGGTGAACATGACCAACGACGCCTGGTACGGCTTCAGCTCGGCGCCCTTCCAGTTCCTCCACATGGTCGCCACCCGCGCGGTGGAGACCGGAAGACCGGTCGCCCGCGCGGCCAATACCGGCGTCAGCGCCTTCATCGATCCGGTGGGTCGCGTGTACGAGGCGACGGAGGTGGGCATCGTCCCCAGCGATCGGCTCGCCGTCTCCGCCTCCGAGCTCACCGGCCCCGAGTGGCGGATGGCGGCGCTCCCCCTGATGGAGGGAAGGACGCCGTACGTTGTCATCGGTGACGTTCCCGCGTACCTTGCCGCGCTCTTCGCCGGGCTGGCGGGGCTCGTGGCCCTTGTCCGTCTGCGCCTCCGCCGCGCCCGGCCTCACGGAACCTCCTGACGTTCGTCATGCCCATCGACCCCACAGAACGAATTGCTTCCCTGCAGGCGCGCCTGGACGCGCTCCGGGGGCATCTTTGACCTCGACCGCAAGCGGTCGCGGATCGCGCTGATCGACCGGGACGCCGGTCAGCCGGATTTCTGGAACGACCAGGTCAAGGCACAGGGCCTCCTGAAGGAGAAAGCGGGGCTCGTGGCCCAGGTCGAATCCTTCCAGCGGGTGGAGCGCTCGCTCGACGACGCCCGGACCCTGCTCGAGCTGGCCGCGGAGGCGGCCGACGACGCCGCGCGCGCCGAGGCCGAGGGCTCGCTCGACGGCATCGAGCACGCGGTGGAGAAGCTCGAGCTGGAGCGGATGCTCTCCGGCGAGAACGACCACGCCAGCGCCTTCATGGAGATCAACGCCGGCGCCGGCGGCACCGAGTCCATGGACTGGGCCGCGATGCTGCTCCGCATGTACACGCGCTACGCCGAGGCGAAGGGCTGGACCGTGGAGATCAACGACTTCGTCGCCGGCGAGGAGGCCGGCCTCAAGAACGTCGCGATCAAGGTCAGCGGCGAGAACGCCTACGGGTACCTCAAGGCCGAGAACGGCGTGCACCGGCTGGTCCGCATCAGCCCCTTCGACGCCAACGCCCGCCGGCAGACCTCCTTCGCCTCGGTCACCGTCTACCCCGAGGTGGACGACGACATCGTCATCGACATCCCGGAGAAGGACGTCCGGGTCGACGTGTACCGTGCGAGCGGGGCAGGGGGGCAGAAGGTGAACAAGACCTCCTCCGCCGTGCGCTTGACCCACGTGCCCACCGGCATCACCGTCGCCATGCAGAACGAGCGCAGCCAGCACGCCAACCGCGACATGGCCTGGAAGATCCTCCGGTCGCGCCTCTACGACCTCGAGATGCAGAAGCGAAACCAGGTCCGTGACGAGGCCGAGTCCATGAAGAAGGACATCGCCTTCGGCTCGCAGATCCGCAGCTACGTCCTCGCGCCCTACCGGCTGGTGAAGGACCTCCGGACGGGCGTGGAGACCGGGAACGTGGATGCGGTCCTGGACGGGAAGCTGGACGACTTCGTCACCGCACAGCTCCTCGGCGTGAAGAACCCCAACCGGGCCGTTCCGGAGTAGGAGAGGACTTCTCAGCACCGTGAGCGACGAGACCGAATCGGCGAAGGAGCACGAGCTCTACGAGCAGCGCCTGGAGAAGGCTGGCCGCTGGCGCGCGCTCGGGACCAACCCCTTCGGGAACGGGTTCCGTCCCGCGGACCTCGCCGCCGACATCGCCGGGAAGCACGCCTCGGACACCGCCGAGCAGCTCGACGCCTCGAAGCCGGGTTACTCGATCGCCGGACGGGTGGTGGCGCTGCGCAGCTTCGGGAAGGCGGCGTTCATCAAGCTCCGCGACCGGAGCGGAGAGCTCCAAGTCCACGTCAAGAAGGACGCGCTGGGCGACCAGTTCGAGCGCTTCAAGGTCACCGACCTCGGCGACTTCGTCGGCGTGAAGGGGACGCTGTTCCGGAGCAAGACCGGCGAGCTCACCCTGGCCGCCAGCGAGTACCTGCCGCTCACCAAGGCGCTGCGCGCTCCGCCGGAGAAGTGGCACGGCCTGGCCGACGTGGAGACGCGCTACCGCCAGCGCTACCTCGACCTGGTCTCGAACCCGGAGGTGAAGCAGGTCTTCCTCCGCCGCACGGCGCTGGTCCGCTACCTCCGCGAGTTCCTCGACTCCCGGGGCTACGTGGAGGTCGAGACGCCGATGATGCACTCGCTGGTGAGCGGCGCGGCGGCCCGGCCCTTCACCACCCACCACAACACTCTCGACATCCCGCTCTTCCTCCGCATCGCGCCCGAGCTGTACCTCAAGCGCCTGGTGGTGGGCGGGCTCGAGCGGGTCTACGAGATCAACCGGAACTTCCGGAACGAGGGCATCAGTACCCGCCACAACCCCGAGTTCACGATGCTCGAGTGGTACCGGGCCTACGCCACCTTCGAGGACATGATGGTGGAGACGGAGGAGATGATCTCCGGCGCGGCCGAGCGGGTGACCGGCTCGCGCAAGGTCTCCTACCAGGGCCAGGTCATCGACTTCACTCCGCCCTGGCCCCGCCTCCCGATGGCCGAGGCGGTGCGGAAGGCCTTCCCCGGGCTGACCGACGCGGACCTGAAGGACGCCGACCGGCTCCGCGCCGAGATTGGCCCGAAGCTGACGGAGAGCGAGCGGCGGCACCTGGCCGCGCTCGGGCCCGGAGCGATGCTGGCAGTCCTCTTCGAGCACGGGGTGGAGTCCGGGCTGGTCGAGCCCACCTTCGTCACCGAGTTCCCCACCGAGATCAGCCCGCTGGCCCGCCGGAACGACCGACGGCCGGAAATCGCCGACCGGTTCGAGCTGTTCATCGTCGGCCGGGAGATTGCCAACGGGTTCAGCGAGCTGAACGATCCGCTGGATCAGCAGGGACGCTTCGAGGCCCAGGTCGAGGCGAAGAAGCGAGGGGCCGTCGAGACGATGGACTACGACGAGGACTACATCCGGGCCCTCGAGCACGGCATGCCGCCCACCGGCGGCGAGGGCCTGGGCGTGGACCGCCTGGTGATGCTCCTGACCGACACCCCGTCCATCCGGGACGTCATCCTCTTTCCGCTGCTCAAGCCCGAGAAGCGCTGATGGACGAGCCGCTCGCCCTCGGCGTCGCCGTCCCGGCCCGGCCCCACGCCCGCTGGATGCTCCGGTCCGTCGGCGCCGCGCTCGTCCTCGCCGGGCTCGTGATGGCCTCTCTCGAGGTCAGCCGGGCGGGCGCCTGGACGCAGGTCCTGGCGCGCCTGGGGCTCGGGGCGTTCGGGTGGGGACCCGTGGTGGCCGCGGTGAAGGGACTGCTCGAGGCGCGGCGGAGCTCGGTCGCGCCGCAGGCGCTCTGGCTCCTGGGTCCTGCCGCCGCGGCCTGGCTCGTCGGCTGGGCGCTGGTGGCCGCCGGGAGCGCTTCCCGGACGGCGGCGGAGCCGATGGGCGCGGAGCCAGCAGCGGTCACGGGCCACACCTCTCCGCTCGCCGGCTGGCGCGACTTCCACCTCGGCACCCTCGCCGCCTACGGGCTCGGCATCCTCGGCGCCGAGCTGGTGCTCGTCCTGCTCGAGACCGCCCTGGCCTCGGCGTCGCGCGGGGTGGGGTGGGGACCTCCGGCGGCCTTCGGGGTGGCGCTCACCCTGGCCGCGGTGGTGGCGTTCATCGGCGGGTTCGTCGGGGCGTCGCGGTCGCGAAAGCTCTCCGCGCCCGAGGCGACCATCGCCGTCCTCTACCTGGGAGTGCCCCTGCCGGCGCTGCTCTCGCTGCTCCCCAGCGTACCGGTGCTCGACGCGACCCTCGCGCCGAGGTTCCGGGAGGTCATCTACCTCGCAAATCTCCTGGGACGTCCCGAGCTCGGGTACTGGCTCACGTTCAGCCTCCTGGTCCTCGCGCTCACCCTCGGCATCCTCACCGGCTTCGTCGCCAATGCCTCGGGGCGCCTCGACGTGCGCACCGGGTTCGAGCTGTTCGTGGCCCGCCGGCACGTGCACGTGTTCCGGCCTCGGCTGCTGCTCGGGGGGCTGGTGGTCCTCCTGCTGGGCATCATCCCCCCGCTGATCATCCTGGGCATCCTCCGCGCGGCGGACGCCGTCGTGGAGCGGACGCGCATCCGCGAGCTCGGCCGCCGCGATCCGCTGGCTGCGGCCAGGGCGCTGCACGAGACCCAGGAAAAGACACAGTCCCCCACCGAGATGATGACCGCGCTGAGCGTGGGCGGCGTCGGCGTGGGAGTGATGGCGCTGATCATCGTGCTCAGCGTGATGAGCGGCTTCGAGGTGGATCTGCAGAAGAAGATCCTCGGCACCAACGCGCACGTGGTGGTTCTGAAGTACGGCGATCCGCAGGCCGGCATGCCCGAGTACCCCGAGGTGATGAAGAAGATCTCGACGGTCCCCGGCGTCGTCGGTCAGACGCCGTTCCTCCTCGGCCAGGTGATGGTCGCGAGCGAGGCCCAGGTGGACGGGGCCATCATCAAGGGCGTGGACCCGCAGACCACCGGTCAGGTGACCGATCTGCCGAGGAACATCCTCCCCGGCGGCGACATCCGCTGGCTCGCGCACCCCGAGGACATCCCCGTGCGCAGCCGCTACAAGATGGAGCGGCCCCGGGAGGACGACGTCATCCAGATGCCGAAGGAGGCGCCCTCCGGCCCGCCGCTTCCCGGCATCCTGCTGGGCCGGGAGCTGGCGTCCAGCCTGCGCGTGCTGGTGGGAGACCCGGTCACGGTCGTCTCCCCGCTGGGGGGCGGCATGGGGCCGACCGGGCCCATCCCCAAGTCGAAGGCGTTCCGCGTGGCCGGCATCTTCTACACGGGAATGTTCGAGTACGACTCGAAGTTCGTCTACGTCGGCCTGAAGGCCGCCGAGTCCTTCTTCGGCATCCCCGGGGCCACGGGTGTCGAGCTCAAGGTCAAGGACGTGGACGACGCCCGGCGCATCGCCTCGACCGTGCTCAACGCCCTGGAGGGGTACCCCTATCGCACCAAGGACTGGGGAGAGATGAACCGGAACCTCTTCTCCGCGCTCCGGCTGGAGAAGCTGGTGATGGGGATCATCCTCTCCATCATCGTCGTGGTCGCCGCGGGGCTCATCGTGGCCACGGTCACCATGCTGGTGCTGGAGAAGCGCAAGGAGATCTCGGTCCTCAAGGCGCTCGGCGTTCCCCAGGGCGGGATCGTGAAGATCTTCCTCGCCGAGGGTCTTCAGATCGGGCTGGCCGGTGGAGTCCTCGGCCTGGTCTCGGGCCTGGCCTGGTGCCTCTTCATCGAGAAGGTGGGGCTCCGGCTCGACCCGGAGGTCTATTACATCCCGTCGCTGCCGGTGAAGATCGAGCCACTCCAGACGGCGCTCACCGTGCTCATCGCCATCCTGGTCACCTACCTCGCGTCCATCTACCCGGCACTTCGTGCCTCGCGCGTCGAGCCGGTGGAAGGGCTGAAGGGAGAGTAGGGCCCCGATGGCCTTCATCGAGATCCGCGATCTCTCGAAGAGCTACTGGCTGCACGGCAAGCGCATCGACGTGCTGCGCGGCCTGTCCCTGGACATCGAGCGCGGGGAGCTGGTCAGCCTGGTGGGCGCATCCGGATCGGGGAAGAGCACCTTCCTGCACGTGCTGGGGACGCTCGATGCCCCGGTGGCGGGGACCATGACCGTCGACGGGGTGGACGTCCTCGGCCTTCCGGACGCCGACCTCGCACGCTTCCGCAACCGGACGGTGGGCTTCGTCTTCCAGAGCCACTATCTGCTGCCGGAGTTCACCGCCCTCGAGAACGTGGCCATCCCGGCGCTGGTGCAGCGGATGGAGCGTCCGGCGGCGCTGCGGCGTGCGCGGGGGCTGCTGGACCGGGTGGGGCTGGGCGCGCGGGTGGACCACCGGCCGGGTGAGCTGTCGGGAGGAGAGGCGCAGCGGGTGGCGCTGGCGCGCGCGCTGGTGCTGCAACCTCATGTGCTCCTGGCCGACGAGCCCACCGGAAACCTCGACCCGGTGACCGGCGAGGGCATCCACCAGGTCCTCCGCGAGGTGAACCGCGATCTGGGCATCACGGCCGTGGTGGTGACCCACAACGAGGCGCTGGCCCGCTCGATGCCGCGGAGGTTGCGGCTCGCCGGGGGCAAGGTCGAGCCGGCGTAGAGCTTTTCACCATTGTCCCTGTCCTGCTCCCTCCCCTACAGTGCGCGCCCTTCCAACGGCCGCTGTCCCCCGACGAGGTTGAACGTTTCCGCACGCAAGACGACCGCCACCTGGCTCCTGGCCGCCGCCCTGCTCGTGCTCGTGCTTCCCGCCGCCTCGCGTGGACAGGGGGCGGATGCCGGCACGCCCCAGGCGACCGGCGCGCCAGCAGCCGCAGCGCCGGATGCGGGCACCGCCGCCGCCGTCGAGGCCACCGCTGCGCCCGACGCCGGCAGCGCGGCCGTCGAGGCCATTGCCGCGCCCGACGCGGGCACCGAGGTCGCACCGGGCAGCACCACGCAGGCCGACGTCCCTGCCGCGGGCGAGTCGGAGACCATCACCCAGATCCGCATCGAGGGGAACCGGCGGGTCGAGCCCGAGGTCGTCAAGCGCGCCCTGAAGAACAAGGTGGGCCGGCCCTTCGACCCGGCGCTCACCGGCGCGGACATCCAGTCGCTGTGGAGCCTGGGCTACTTCCAGGACATCCAGCTGCTCACCCAGCGGCTTCCCACCGGGGGAATCGTCTACGTCGTCCGGGTCTCGGAGCGCCCGTCGGTCCGCGAGTGGAAGCTGCAGGGCAACGAGGAGCTCAACAAGGACGACTTCAAGGACACCATCGACCTCAAGGCGTACCAGATCCTCGACCTGGACGCGGTGAGGCGGAACGTCAAGAAGATCCAGGAGAAGTACGTCGAGAAGGGCTTCTTCCTCGCCGAGGTCACCTACCGGATCGTGCCCGTCCAGGGGACGAACCAGGCCGACGTCGTGTTCGTCATCAACGAGCACGCGAAGGTCATGGTGAAGCAGGTCAACCTGATCGGCGCCGAGAAGGTGTCCGGCGACGAACTGAAGGCGCTGATGATCACCCGCGAGGGGAACTTCTTCGGGTTCCTCACCGGCGAGGGCACGTTCCGCGAGGAGGCCTTCCAGCGCGACCTGGCGATCATCGAGGCGGCCTACTACGACCGCGGCTTCCTGAACGTGAAGGTGGAGAAGCCCACCGTCGCGCTCTCGCCCGACAAGCGGCTCATCTACATCACGGTGAAGATCACCGAGGGTGAGCAGTACCGGATCACCAGCATCGACTTCTCCGGAGACCTGATCGTCCCCAAGGAGCGGCTGTTCGCGGTGCTGGAGTCCCGCCGGGGCGACTACTTCAGCCGGGCGAAGGTCCTGAAGGACGATCAGTCGCTCGCCGACATCTACCAGGACCAGGGCTACGCCTACGCCAACTTCAACCCAGAGACGACGGTCAACGCCCAGGAGCGCACGGTCTCGCTCGATTTCCGGGTGGAGAAGGGGAAGCTCCAGACCATCGACCGCATCGAGATCACCGGGAACACCAAGACCCGGGACAAGGTGATCCGGCGCGAGCTGCGGATCTACGAGGGCGATCTCTTCTCCGGCAGCGGGCTCCGGCGGAGCAAGGAGCGAGTCACCGCGCTGGGCTTCTTCGAGACGGTGGAGATCACCTACAAGCCGGGGCGCGACGACACCCACGTGGTGGTCACCGTCGAGGTGAAGGAGAAGAGCACCGGCAGCTTCCAGGTGGGCTTCGGCTTCAGCTCGGTCGAGAACTTCATCTTCACCGCGCAGGTGACCCAGAACAACTTCCTCGGGTGGGGCCAGACGGTCTCGCTCGCCGCCCAGCTCTCGAGCTTGCGGCAGCTGATCCAGCTGTCGTTCTACGACCCGTACTTCTTCGATACCGACTGGATCTTCTCCCTCGACCTCTACCGGACCCAGATCGACCAGTTCGACTTCACCCGCCAGGCGCTCGGCGGCTCGGTCGGGCTCGGCTATCACATCTGGGACGACCTCATCGCCAGCGTCGGCTACACGCGGGAGTGGGTGGAGGCCTCGCCGGGCGGCACCGGCACCGGGCCGAACGCCGGGGTCATCAACACCAACACCACGCCGCTCTTCGGCCGCTTCCGGACCGGCACGCAGATCACCTCGGCGGTGCGCTTCACCCTGGCCTGGGACCGGCGTGACAACCGGCTCTTCCCGACCAAGGGCTTCTACCAGTTCGCCTCCACCGAGTTCGCGCCCGACTGGCTGGGCGGCAGCCTGAACTACGCGCGCTACACCCTCTTCTCGCGCTTCTACTTCCCGCTGCCGCTGGGGGCGGTGTTCAAGACCAACCTCACCCTCGGCTACATCGCCAACCTCGACCCCAACCGCCGGCTGCCGGTGTCCGAGCTCTATTACCTGGGCGGCATCAACACCATCCGGGGCTACTCGCTGAGCTCCATCTCGCCCACCATCCTGGTCCCCACCTGCAACCGTCCCGACTGTCCGGTGACTGCCTTCGTCGTCGGTGGGAACAAGCAGTTCGTGCTCAACCTGGAGCTCGAGTTCCCGATCGTGCCCAAGGTGGGGGTGAAGGGAGTGGTCTTCGTGGACGCGGGAAACTCGTTCGCCGTCGATGCGAGCTTCTTCGAGGACAAGCAGCACTCGCTTCCGCTGGGGCTGTTCTGGTCGACCGGCTTCGGGATTCGCTGGTTCTCGCCAGTTGGTCCGCTACGATTCGAGTGGGGCATTCCTCTCACCAGGCGTCCGATCGACGATCCCATCCTCTTCGAGTTCACGATCGGCAATTCCTTCTAGGCGGGGGTAGCGAATGCGGATCGCGGTGCTACGGGAGACCGCGCCGGGCGAGGCGAGGGTGGCGCTGGTCCCCGACGTCGTGCAACGGCTCGCGAAGGCCGGCCACCTGGTCTCCCTCGAGCGCGGAGCAGGGCTCGCGGCCGGCTTCACCGATGCCGACTACGAGAAGGCCGGAGCCCGGGTCCATGCCTCCCGGGCCGAGGCGCTCACCGGCGCCGAGCTCGTCGCGCGGGTCCGAAGGCCCACCCCGGCGGAGATCGGCGAGGCCCCCGAAGGCTCCACGCTGGTCTCGATGCTCGGGGCGGAGCCGATCGACGCGCTCGTGCCGGCGCTCGCGGCACGAAAGCTCACCCTCCTCGGCCTCGAACGCGTGCCCCGCATCACCCGGGCCCAGTCGATGGACGTGCTCAGCTCGCAGGCCACGGTGGCCGGCTACAAGGCGGTGCTCCTCGGGGCGGCCGAGCTGGGGAAGCTGCTCCCGATGCTCACCACCGCCGCCGGCACGCTGGCCCCGGCGAAGGTCCTGGTCCTCGGTGCCGGAGTCGCAGGGCTGCAGGCCATCGCCACCGCCCGGCGGCTCGGGGCGGTGGTGTCCGGCTTCGACGTCCGGCCCGCGGCGCGCGAGCAGGTCCTCAGCCTCGGGGCCAGCTTCGTCGGTCCCGAGGTCACCGCCGACTACGAGGGCGAGGGCGGCTACGCCCGGCCCCTGACCGCCGAGGAGCAGGCGAAGACGCGAGATGCGCTGGCGGCGGCCGTCCCCCAGCACGACCTGGTCATCTCCACCGCCCAGGTGCCGGGCCGCAAGGCGCCGATCCTCATCGACGCGAAGGGCGTGGCCAGCCTGCGCCCCGGCTCGGTGGTGGTGGATCTGGCAGCGGAGACGGGCGGCAACATCGAGGGAAGCAAGGCGGGGGAGCGCGTGGTGATCGGCGGGGTGGTGGTGCTCGGACCGGTGCAGCTCGCCGCCTCGGTGCCCCTGCACGCGAGCCAGATGTTCGCCCGCAACGTGCTCACCCTGGTGCAGCACCTCTCCACCAAGGAGGGGGCGCTGAAGATCGACCCCGAGGACGAGATCACCAAGGCGATGCTCGTCACGCTGAACGGGCAGGTGCCGGGAGGGACGGGACGGTGACCAGCATCATCGAGCTGTACGTCTTCGTGCTCGCCGCGTTCGTGGGCTACCAGGTCATCACCCGGGTCCCGCCGCTGCTCCACACGCCGCTGATGTCCGCCACCAACGCGATCTCCGCCATCAGCCTCGTGGGCTCGCTGGTCCTGGCGGGCGCGAACCGCGACACGATCTCCAACTGGCTCGGGTTCATCGCGGTGGTCTCGGCGACCATCAACGTGGTCGGCGGATTCCTCATCACCGACCGCATGCTGAAGATGTTCCGCCGGGAGCCGAAGCCCGTGCCGGGCAAGGCCCTGGAGAAGAAGACCGGGGGGGCGGGGTGATGGACGCCCGGGAGCTGGTCATCCAGGCCATCTACCTGGCCTCGTCCGTCCTGTTCATCCTCGGCCTCAAGAGCCTCTCCAACCCGGACCGCGCCCGGCTGGGCATGCAGCAGGCGGCGATGGGGATGGCCCTGGCGATCATCGGCACGCTGTTCCACCACGAGATCGTCCGCTTCGACTTCATCGCCCTGGCGCTCGTGCTGGGAACGGTCATCGGCTACCCGCTGGGGATGTTCGTGCCGATGACCGCGATGCCGCAGCGGATCGCGATCAGCCACATGTTCGGCGCGCTCGCCGCGACGCTGGTCGGAGTCGCCGAGTACCGGATCAACGAGGTCGGGCTGCCCCGCTCGACCATGGCCGCCCTCGGATTCGAGGTGCTGTTCGGCGCGCTCACCGTGACCGGCAGCTTCATGGCCTTCGGCAAGCTCCAGGAGTTCATCACCGGTCGACCGGTCACGTACAAGGGACAGAACGCGGTGAACATCACCCTCTTCGGGGTGGCGATCGCCATGTTCCTGTACCTCATCTACCGGCCCCAGACGTCGGTGGTGTTCTACGCGATGATCGGGCTCGCGCTCCTGCTCGGCATCTTCATGGTGCTGCCCATCGGTGGCGCGGACATGCCGGTGGTCGTGTCGCTGCTCAACTCGTACGCCGGCCTGGCGTCGAGCGCGACGGGGTTCGCGATCCAGAACAACGTCCTCATCATCTGCGGCGCTCTGGACGGAGCGTCGGGCTTCCTGCTCTCGATCCTCATGTCGAAGGCGATGAACCGGAGCTTCGGCAACGTGCTCTTCGGCGCCTTCGGATCACCCCCGGCCCTCGCGGCCGGCGTGCAGGCCAAGGACCTGACCGTGCACAGCGTCTCGGCCGAGGACGCGGCGATGCGGATGGCGTACGCGGGTACGGTCATCGTGGTACCCGGCTACGGCATGGCGGTCGCCCAGGCGCAGCACGTGGTGCGCGAGCTGGCGGACCTGCTCGAGAAGCGCGGGGTCACGGTGAAGTACGCCATCCACCCCGTCGCCGGCCGGATGCCGGGCCACATGAACGTGCTCCTCGCCGAGGCCAACGTCCCGTACGACCGGCTCTACGACATGGAGGAGATCAACTCGGAGTTCCCGCAGGCCGACGTGGCGCTGGTCATCGGCGCGAACGACGTGGTGAACCCGGCGGCCAGGAGCGACCCCGCGAGCCCCATCTACGGGATGCCCATCCTCGACGTCGACAAGGCCAAGGGGGCCATCGTCCTCAAGCGGAGCATGAACCCCGGATTCGCAGGCATCGAGAACCATCTCTTCTACGCCCCGAACACCTCGATGTTGTTCGGGGATGCCAAATCTTCCCTGACCCGGCTGGTCAGCGAGGTGAAGGCCCTGTGAGCTTGACGGATTCCAGCCGTTGCACCTAGTGTCCGCGGACTTTTACGACCCCATCGGGAGCACCCGCCGGGGGGCTTCCGCTTCACTCCGGTAGGGTGGTGGTCGAGCGTGGAATCACCGGAGTTTCCCCGAGGAGTACACACGTGATGTCGTCCCGTCGCCTGTTGGTGGCCCTGGCCGCCCTGATTCCGCTGACCTTCTCTGCTGCGGCCCACGCGCAGGCGAAGATTGGCTACGTGAACTTCCAGAAGGCCCTCGCCGAGCTCGACGAGGCGAAGGCTGCCCGCGCCCGCCTCGAGGGCATCAAGGAGCAGAAGCAGAAGGACCTCGACAAGGCCCAGGACCAGCTCAAGAAGGACAAGGACACCTTCGACAAGCAGGCCGCGACGATGACCGAGCAGGGCCGCAACGAGAAGGCCGAGGCCCTCCAGAAGCGGTTCATCGACCTCCAGCAGAACTTCGAGAAGGGCCGGGCGGAGCTGGCGCAGAAGGAGAACGAGGAGTTCCAGCCGATCGTGACCAAGATGCGCGGCATCATCACCAGCATCGCCCAGAAGGAAGGGTTCACGATGGTGTTCGACGCGGGCGGCATCGCCTACGCCCCGGACTCGCTGGACCTGACCGCGCAGCTGGTCCGCACCTACAACGAGCAAAACAAGGTGAAGGCTCCCCCAGCCGCGCCAGCCGCCCCGGCGCAGGCGAAGAAGAAGTAGCGTCGAGGGAGCGGATGGAACGCTCCCTCGCAGAGCTCGCCTCCCGGATCGGCGGCACGGTCGAAGGGGACGGGTCCGTGCCCATCCGGGGGCTCGCGGCCCTCGAGGAGGCCGGCCCGGGCGAGCTCTCCTTCTACGGCAATCCGAGGTACCGCAAGGAGCTGGCTGCCACCCGCGCCTCGGCGGTGCTCGTGCCGCCGGGCGAGGCGATGAGCCGCGCGGACGTGGCCTGGGTCCGGGTGCCCTCGCCGCACCTGGCCTTCGCCCGTCTCCTCACGCTGTTCCACCCCGCAGCGCGTCTCTCTCCCGGCGTTCACCCCCGGGCCGAGGTGCACGCCTCCGCGCGGGTGGATCCGTCGGCCACGGTGATGGCGCTGGCGGTGGTGGAGGCCGGCGCGGTGGTGGGAGCGCGCTCGGTGCTGTGGCCGGGGTGCTATCTGGGCGAGGGCTCGCGGGTGGGCGAGGACTGCGTGCTGCAGCCCGGGGCGGTGGTGCGGGAGCGGTGCCTCCTCGGTGACCGGGTGGTGCTCCAGCCGGGCGTGGTGGTGGGCTCGGACGGCTTCGGCTTCGCGTTCGACCCGGCGAACGCCTCGCACGTGAAAGTTCCCCAGGTCGGCAGGGTGCGCATCGAGGACGACGTGGAGGTGGGGGCGGGGAGCTGCATCGACCGTGCGACCGTCGGAGAGACGGTCATCGGGCGAGGGTCGAAGATCGACAACCTGGTGCAGATCGCCCACAACGTCCGGGTGGGTCCGCTCTCCATCATCTGCGCGCAGGCGGGCATCTCCGGGTCGACCGAGCTGGGCACTGGCGTCATCCTGGCCGGACAGGTGGGCGTCGTGGGCCACCTGACCATCGGCGATGGCGCCCGCATCACGGCCCAGTCCGGCATCCCGCATGACGTGCCGCCCGGGGTGACCCTGTCCGGCGCCCCGGCGGTGGACCACGCGCTCTGGCTGCGCCAGTCGGCGGCGCTGAAGCATCTGCCCGACCTGATCCGCGAGGTGAGGGAGCTGCGCGCGCGTGTGGCCGCGCTCGAGTCGAGGAAGGACGAGCCCTGAGTCATGATGGACGTGCAGGAGATCCAGAAGCTGCTGCCCCACCGCTACCCGTTCCTGCTGGTGGACCGGGTGGTGTCGATCGATCCCGGCAAGACGCTGCGGGCCTACAAGAACGTCACGGTGAACGAGCCGTTCTTCCAGGGCCACTTCCCGGGCCACCCGGTGATGCCCGGCGTGCTGGTGCTGGAGGCGCTCGCCCAGGCGAGCGCGATCCTGGCCTACCGGTCGACCGGGTTCGACCCGTCCCAGAAGGTCACCTACCTCATGGCCATCGACGGGGCGAAGTTCAGGAAGCCCACCGTCCCCGGTGACCGCCTCGAGCTCGAGGTCGAGGTGATCCGCTTCAAGGGCGCCATCATGAAGACCCGGGGGCTGGCGAAGGTGGACGGCGAGGTGGTCGCCGAGGGCGAGTTCCTGGCGACGGTGGTGGACAAGGATCGATGAGCGTCCATCCCACGGCCGTGATCGGCCCCGGAGCGAAGCTGCATCCCACCGTAGAGGTGGGGCCGTACGCGGTCATCGGCGGCCAGGTCACGATCGGCGCGGGGACGACGGTCGGACCGCACGCGGTCATCGAGGGACGCACCCGCATCGGCGAGCGAAACAAGGTCTTCCAGTTCGCCTCGGTGGGCGCCCAGCCGCAGGATCTCAAGTACGCGGGCGAGGACAGCGCGCTGGAGATCGGGGACGAGAACCTCATCCGCGAGTTCACCACCCTCCACAAGGGGACGACGGGCGGCGGTGGAGTGACGCGGATCGGGAATCGCAACCTCTTCATGGCCTACGCGCACGTGGCCCACGACTGCCGGGTGGGAGACGGCTGCGTGTTCGCCAACGCCGCGACGCTGGGGGGGCACGTCGACATCGGCGACCACGTCATCCTCGGGGGGCTGGCGGCGGTGCACCAGTTCACCCGCATCGGGCAGCACGCCTTCGTCGCCGGGGGGACGATGGTGGTGATGGACGTGCCGCCGTTCTGCACCGCCCAGGGCGACCGGGCCGAGCTCGTCGGCATCAACAGCATCGGGCTCGCGCGCCACGGGTTCACCGAGGACCAGATCGGACGGGTGAAGGAGGCGTACCGGATCCTCTTCCGGAGCAAGCTGCCGCTGGAGGACGCGGTGGAGCGGCTCCGGACGGAGCTCGGCGGCCAGACGGAGATCCAGACGCTGCTCGGCTTCGTCACCTCCAGCCACCGTGGGCTGACGCGGTAGGTGGCACCCATCGGCCTCATCGCCGGCAACGGCGCGCTGCCCCGGCTCTTCGCGCGGGCGGCGCGGGCGAAGGGGCTGGGAGTCGTGGCGGTGGGGCACCGGGGAGAGACCGATCCGGACCTGGCCTCGGAGGTGGACCGGCTGGACTGGGTGAAGGTGGGGCAGGTCGCGCGCATCGAGCGACTGCTGCGCGAGCAGGGGGTGTCCGAGGCGGTGCTGGCCGGCGGGTTCTCGCGGATGCGGGCGGTGCAGCAGATGCGGCCCGACCTCGGCCTCTTCCGGATCGCCTCGCGGCTGCGGAGCTTCCGGGACGATGCCCTGCTGCGGGCGGCGGCGGACGAGTTCCAGTCGGCGGGGATCCGGATCGTCGCGCCCACGGACCTGCTCCGGGAGATCCTCGCCCCCGAGGGCCACCTCGCGGGACCGCCACTCGAGCCGGCGCAGGAGCGGGACGTCGCGCTGGGGGAGGAGGTGGCGGCGCTCCTCGGCCGGGCCGACGTTGGCCAGACGGTGGTGGTGAAGAACGGGCACGTGCTCGCGCTGGAGGCGGTGGAGGGCACCGATGCGTGCATCCGCCGCGGGGGCGAGCTGGGAGGCCCCGGGGTGGTGGTGGTGAAGCGAAGCAAGCCGGATCAGGATCGTCGGTTCGACCTGCCGGCGGTCGGCCCCGGGACGATCGAGGTGCTGCGCGAGGTCGGCGCACGGGTGCTCGCCATCGAGGCAGGGACGACGTTGCTGCTGGAGGGTGACCGGCTGCTCTCGCTGGCGAGCGAGGCGGGGATCACGCTCGTCGCACGCGCTCCGAAGGGGTGAAGCTGCGTGCCCCGGCTACCCTCGGGGCAGCCACGCGGTTGCGCGTCCGTGCCTCGAGGTCAGGTTGTTGACTCCCCGGCGATCTCCCCGCCCGCCGGTCCGGCCCGGATGCTCCCGGCCGTTCACTGTCCCCAGGCCTCGGCGTCCCGGAGCACCGTCGGGCGCCGACCGGACACACCTTCGACCCACCATGCACGCACTCCGCCCGTTCCTCGCCGCCGCACTCCTCGTCGCCGGAGTGGCCTTCGCTCAGGCCACCGAGGGCACCCGCAAGATCAACCCCACGCCGGACAGCACCGGGAGCATCAGCCAGGCCCCGCCCCCCACGGGCACCGATCGCCATCCGGCGGACAACAGGACCTCCGGGCCGACGCTGACGCCGCCCACCTCGAGCGCGATGGGGACCACCCCCTCGCCCTCCGCGATCCTGGCCGACCTCCACATGGCCAACCAGTCCGAGGTCGAGCTCGGCAAGATCGCGGAGCAGCGCGCTCACAGCAAGGACGTGAAGTCGTTCGGCAAGCACATGGTCAAGGACCACACCGCCCTCGACAGGGATGCGCAGTCGTGGGCGAGCAAGAACAACGTGACCATCGGCGCTCCACCCCCGGACGACGCGCACCAGGCCGAGATGCAGCAGATGCAGGCCCTCGCGCAGCGCCTGCAGACCCTCAGCGGCCCCGAGTTCGACAAGACCTACATGCAGGCGATGGCCGAGGACCACGCGAAGGATCTCGCGAAGGTCCGGGCCTTCGGGGAGCAGACCAGCGACAAGAGCATCGTGAGCCTCCTCCAGAAGGCCGAGAAGGTCATCGCCTCGCACAAGAAGGAGGCGGACCGGCTGGTCCAGAAGCTCGGCGCGACCGCCGAACGCTAGCGAGGATCCGCTACGAGCCCGTGTGCGGGCCGAGCCCCACCAGGTCCCGGCCGCCCTCGGCGATGAACTGCACCGCGATCGCGGCCAGGAGCAGGCCCATCACGCGCTGGAGGACCGACACCCCCGACTGGCCGAGGACCCGCTGCACCAGAGAGGCGCCGCGGAGCAGGAAGTAGCTCGCCGCCATCGTGATCACGATGCTGGCCACCACGGCCGCCACCGAGACCGCTCCGGCGGCGCGGGACATCAGCACCATCACCGTGGCGATCGCCCCCGGCCCGGCGAGCAGTGGGATGGCGAGGGGGACGATGGCCACGTCCTCCTTGCCCGTCGCCTCCTGCGCCTCCTCCGGCGAGGTGCGGGTCTCGGACTGACGCGCCCGGAGCATGTCCAGCGCGGTGATGAGCAGCACGATGCCGCCCGCGACCCGGAACGCGCTGAGGCTCACCCCGACGAACTTGAAGAGGAATGTCCCGAACAGCGCGAAGAAGATCAGCAGCGCCGCTGCCACCAGCGAGGCCCGCCGGGCAGTGTCGCGCAGCTGCTCCTTCGAGTCTCCCTGGGTCATGGCGATGAAGATCGGCACCACGCCGACGGGGTCGACGACGAAGAAGATCGCCGAGAACGCCACCAGCGCAGAGGAGACCGCGTCGCTCACCGGATCTTCCACACCATCGCGAGCGCCTCGAGGACGATGGCGCGCGACATCTTGGACTGTCCCACCCTGCGGTCCTCGAAGACGATGGGAACCTCCACCACCCGGAACCCCTTCTTGATCGCCCGGTAGGTCAGCTCGATCTGGAAGCCGTACCCGGTGCTGGCGACGGTGGGGAGGTCGATGGCCCGGAGCACCTCTGCCCGGAAGCACTTGAAGCCCCCGGTGAGGTCGCGGATGGGCAGTCCGAGGATGGTGCGCGCGTAGAGCGAGCCGCCACGGCTGATCAGCCGCCGCCCCAGGCCCCAGTTCCGCGTGCCGCCACCTTCGACCCAGCGGCTGCCCAGGACCAGATCCGCATCCGTCGACGCGCGGTCGATGAGCGTCGGGAGGTAGCGCGGGTCGTGGCTCCAGTCCGCGTCCATCTCCAGCACGAAGCGGTAGTCGTGCTGGAGCGCCCAGTCGAAGGCCGCCAGGTACGCCTTCCCCAGCCCCGCCTTGCCCGCCCGGTGCAGCACGCTCACCCGGCTCGACTCGCGGGAGAGCGCATCCGCCATCTCCCCGGTGCCGTCGGGGCTCGCGTCGTCCACCACCAGCACGTCCACCCGCGGGTCGGCGGCGAGCACCGCGCGCACGATGGACTCGACGTTCTCGCGCTCGTTGTAGGTGGGGATGCAGACCAGGGCGGCGTTCATCGGGGCGTCGAGGGCCCCGCGTCCTTAGCACGCGCGTCGAGGACCTCCAGCACTTCGTCCGCCACGCGCGACGCGGTGGGCCCGTCGCCCAGGCGGCCACGCAGCGCGCGCAGTCCCTCGAGCTGCGCCTCGCGCTCCGCACCCGGCGTCCACAGCCTCCGGACCTCCGCCGCCACCGCCTCGGGCCGCAGCGCCGACTGGAGCAGCTCCGGGACCAGCCGCCGGCCGGACAGCAGATTCACCAGCGACACGAACGCCACCCGCACCAGGAGCTTTCCCACCGCCCAGCTGAGCGCGGACATCCGGTAGACCACCACCATCGGCCGGAGCATCAGCGCCGTCTCCAGCGTCGCGGTCCCGGAGGCGACCACCGCCACGTCGGAGGCGCCCACCACCTCGGCCGCGCGTCCCTCCACCAGCGTGGGATGTAGCCCGCGCGCGAGGAACGCCTGCTCGACCGACGCTCGCTCCAGGCCCGGCGCAACGGGCACGACGATCTGCAGCTCCGGCCTGTCCCTCGCCAGCAGCGCTGCGCTCTCCACCATCGGCGGGAGCATCCGGTGCAGCTCGCTCCGGCGGCTTCCCGGGAGCAGCGCCAGGGTGGGCCGGCCGGGCTCGAGCCCGAGCGCACGGCGAAACTCCTCCGGCGCACCCGGCGGAGGCACCTGCTCCACCACTGGGTTGCCCACGTAGCGGGCCCGCACCCCGTGTGTCCGGTAGAACTCCTCCTCGAACGGGAGGATGCACAGCATCCGGTCCACGTCGCGGGCGATCTGCCGGACGCGGCCGCGCCTCCAGGCCCACACCGTCGGGCTGACGTAGAACACCACGCGCACTCCCAGGCGGCGAAGCTTCCGCGCGAGCCGCAGGTTGAAGTCCGGCACGTCCACCAGGAGGGCGACCGCGGGACGACGCTCGCGGGCGGCCCGGACCAGCGCCCGGAACACCCTCCAGATGCGAGGCAACCGCGGGAGGACCTCCGCGATGCCCATCACGGAAATTTCCCGTGCGTCGAACAGCCGCTCCAGCCCCGCCGCCTGCAGCCGGGGACCTCCCATCCCGAATGCCCCGAGCTCGGGCCGTCGCCGGCGTAGCTCTGCCAGGACGTCCGCCGCGTGTAGGTCGCCCGAGGCTTCGCCTGCCACCACCATCAGCTCGCCGTTGGCCATGGACGCTCGGGGGCAGGATGGTACACCTCGCTTCCCTGGTGACCACCGCTGCGGACAACACCGTCGGCCGCCGTTCGGGGTGGCGCGCGCTCTGGCGGCTCCTGCCCTACGCGCGGCCGCACCTCGGCCGGCTGCTGCTGGCGAGCGTGGCCATGGCGGTGCTCGCGCTGGCGACCGGCGTGTACGCCTTCCTGGTCGGCCCGGCGCTCCGGTTCCTCCTGACCGGCGGCGCCTCGGCGCTGGGTCGGGTGGCGAGCTGGGCGCCGGCGCTCGAGACGGCCGGCCGGGACCGGCTACTCCTGGCGCTTCCGGTGGTGCTGGTGCTCGTCGCGGTCGTGAAGGGCCTGGCCTACGCCGCCCAGTTCACCTGGACCGGCCAGTTCGGACAGCGCACCGTTGCCTGGCTCCGTCGGGGGCTGCTGGATGCGCTGCTGCGGCAGTCGCCGGTGCAGCTTGCGGCCCGGATGAGCGGAGATCTCCTCTCTCGCTTCTCGGCGGACGTCTCCGCCGTCGAGACCGCCGCCATCTACGCGGTGGGCTCGTGGATCCGCGATGGGCTGCAGATCGTCGTGCTCGCCGCCGTCGCGGTCTCCCTCGACTGGCGGCTCGCGCTGGTCGCCCTCGCCGTGGTGCCGCTCGCCGGTGTGCCGGTGGCGCGGCTGACTCGGTCCGTGCTGCGGAGGACGCGGGAGGGCCAGACCCGGCTGGGGGGAATGGCAGGGCAGCTGCGCGAGGCGCTCGGCGCCGTCCGCACGGTGCAGGCCTACGGGGTGGAGGAGGCGGAGGCCAGCCGCTTCGCCGCCCGCGCCGGGGCGCACGCCGACACGCTCGCCCGCGCCGCCTGGGCGCGTGCCGCGGTCCCGGCGCTGACCGAGGTCCTGGCAGCCCTCGCCGTCGCGGTGGTCCTGGTGTGGGCCGCCGGAAACGTGGAGGTGGCGCCGGAGCGGCTGCTCTCGTTCCTCGCCGCGCTCATCCTCCTCTACCAGCCGGCCAAGGAGCTGGGCCGCGCGTCGCAGTTCGCCACCCAGGGCGCGGCAGCCGCCGAGCGGCTCCTCGAGGTGCTGGAGACCCTGCCGCTCGTCACCGATGCTCCGGGCGCGAGGCCCGCGCCCCGTCTCGCCCGCGGGGTCCGCCTCGACACGGTGAGCCTCGCCTACGGCGACCGGCCGGCGCTCTCCCGCCTCGAGCTCGAGCTCCCGGTGGGGAAGGTCACCGCCCTGGTGGGGCCGAGCGGGGGCGGCAAGAGCAGCGTGGCCGCCCTCCTGTTCCGCTTCGTGAGGCCGGACACCGGGCGCATCCTCTGGGACGGCACGGACGTGGAGGCCTGCACCATCGCCTCGCTCCGTTCCCAGATGGCGCTGGTCACGCAGGAGCCGCTCCTCTTCTCGGGGACGGTGCGCGAGAACCTCCTCACCGCCCGCCCCGAGGCCACCGGGGGCGAGCTGCGCTCCGCGCTCCGTGCTGCCCGGGCCGAGGACTTCGTCATGGCGCTGCCGCGGCAGTGGGACACGCCGCTCGGTGAGCGTGGCGCGCGGCTGAGCGGGGGACAGCGGCAGCGGCTCGCGCTGGCGCGAGCGGTGCTCAAGGACGCGCGGCTGCTGGTGCTGGACGAGCCCACCAGCAACCTCGATCCCGAGGGCGAGCGCGAGGTGCAGGTCGCGCTCGAGGCAATGCTTCCCGGCCGCACCGCGCTGGTCATCGCCCACCGGCTTCAGAGCATCGCTCGCGCGGATCGCATTCACGTGGTGGTGGCCGGGCGGGTGGTGGAGGAGGGGACGCACGAGGAGCTCCTGCGCCACGGAGGCTGGTACGCCGAGGCCTGGGCGCTCCAGCACCCCCCCTCGGCGGCGACGGGGACCACGCGGTGAGACGGCCGAGCATGGTGCTCCGGCCGATCCGGCGCCGGAAGAAGACGCCGGGCTGGATCCGCCTGCTCCGCTGGGTGCTCGGGCTGCTGGTGCTGGCGCTGGGGTGGTTCGCGCTGCTCGCCGCCGTGCGCCCGTTGCCGCTCACGCCGCCGCCAGCCACCCGCGAGCTCCGCGGCGCCTGGCACGTGCACACCACCCGCAGCGACGGACGGGGAAGCCCGACCGACGTCGCACGCGCGGCGCACGCGGCCGGGCTCGACTTCCTCGTGCTCACCGACCACAACCCCCGCGAGCTGCCGACGCCGGCCCGCGAGGAGGGCGTGCTCCTCGTCGGCGGCGAGGAGTCGAGCACGCCCTTCGGGCACCTGGCGGACGTGGGCAGCCGGCGCGCCCTGACCGACGCCGAGAAGGTGTCCGCCCCGGTCCGCGCGGTGCTCGACCTCGGCGGGCTGGCGGTGCTGGCCCATCCGCTCCATCCGCAGCGCGCGTGGACGGACCTCGTCCAGGCGCGTGCGGCGAGCGGGGTCGAGGTGTGGAGCGGCGACTCGGCGTGGGGAGCGCTCCGCGAGCAACCGCTCACCCGGTTGTTGCCCGCGCTGGGAACGGCGCTGGTGAGCCCCGAGCGGGCGATGGTCTACGCGCTCGGGGAGGCCCGGCCGGTGGAGGAATGGCTCCTCGCGCTCGACGGGCCCGAGCCGAAGCTCGCCTTCTGCGGGCCCGATGCGCACGGCTACCCGGGCTACACCTCGGCCTTCCGGTGGATGTCGCTGCATCTCACCGGCATCACCTCCCTGCCCGAGGCGCCGGCGGAGGGCGCGCAGGCAGTCATCCAGGAGCTGCGCGCGGGGCGCTTCTACTGCGCGGTGGACGCGCTCGCGCCTGCCGCCGGGTTCGCCGTTCTGCCCGCGGACCGGCGCACGTTCCGGGTGGGCGAGGTGCTCGAGGTGCGCATCCCGGCCGTGCATCCGCCCGGCGTGCAGATCCGCGTGCACGGTCCGGGGCGCGTCGTGGACGCCTCGCACGTCCGCCTCGAGGCGCCGGGCGAGGTGCTGGTGGAGGTGCGGGTCGAGACCCCGGGCCTCGGGCTGGGAGACGTCTCCTGGCCCTGGCTCATGGGTCAGCCGGTGAAGGTGGAGGCCGCCCCGTGAGGCGGGCGCTGTACGTCGTCCTCAGCACGCTCCTCTTTCTGGTGCTCGCGCCGGTGCTCCTCCTCGCGCGGAAGACGCGGCGCGGCCTGCTGGAGCGGTTCGGGTTCCACCGTCCGGAGGCGGTACGGGAAGGGGGCTGGCCGCGGGTGTGGCTCCACGGCGCGAGCGCCGGCGACCTACAGGCCCTCGCGCCGATGATCGGCCGGTTCCGCGAGCGCTTCCCGGACGCGCGCATCTTCCTCACCACCATCACCGACACCGGCCGTGCCATGGCCGAGCAGCGCCTGCGGGCGCAGGTGGACGGCGTCCTGTACGCGCCGTGGGACCTTCCCGGAGCCACCCGCCGCGCGATGCGCAACCTCCGGCCTGACCTCCTCGTCCTCGAGTACGCGGAGATCTGGCCGAACCTCATCCACGCCGCCCGTGCCGCAGGGACACGGGTGGTGCTCACCAACGGCCGGTTCTCCCCCGACCGTCTTCGGGGGTACCGGACCCTCTTCGCCGTCTTCGGCAATCCGCTGGCCGCGCTCGATCTCCTGTTGATGCGCGAGGACGAGGAAGCCGAGCGGGCGCTGTCGCTCGGCGCGCCGCTGGACCGGGTGTGGGTGACGGGGAACACCAAGTTCGACGGGCTTGCCGTTCCGGGGCCCTCGCCCGAGGACGAGGCGCTGCGCCTCGCGCTGGGCTTGCCAGCGGACGCTGCAGTGCTGATGGGCGGCAGCACCCACGAGGGCGAGGAGGAGGTGCTCCTCTCGGTGTGGCAGCGGCTGCGCGAGACGCACCCCGGGCTGCGGCTCGTCCTGGCGCCGCGGTACGTGGACCGGGCCGCCCGGGTCCAGGCGATGGCCCAGGCCCGGGGCGTCGAGGCCGGACGCCGCACCGGCGGACCCGCGGGCGCCCCGGTGATGGTGCTCGACACCATCGGCGAGCTCGCCCGCGCCTACCGGTTGGCCACGGTGGTCTTCGTGGGCGGGAGCTTCACGCCGCGAGGAGGCCAGAACATCCTCGAGCCCGCCGCGCAGGGGAGGCCGGTGCTCTTCGGGCCGCGGATGGAGAACTTCCGCGACAGCGTGCAGGTGCTGCTCGGCCGCGGCGGCATCCAGGTCGCAGACTCCGAGCAGCTCTACCGGGTGCTCACCGAGCTGCTCGGGCGCCCGGACGTGCTCAGCAACCTCGGCAACCTCGCTGCGCAGTCGGTGCGGCAGGTGTCGGGCGCGAGCCAGCGGAACGTCGACCTCGTCGCGCGGCTGCTGCTCGGCGCGGGTGCGCGGCCGGCGCCACGGAGAGCGGGGTCCGCCGGATGATCCCGGTGGTGCTCCTCCACTTCCACGGGCGGCGCACCGGGGTGACGCGTCACGTGGAGGACGTCGCACGCCGGCTGCCGGCTCACGTGACCGGGTGGGGACCGCTTCTGGGCGTCCGGCGGCTGCCGTGGCGCGGGCTGCTGGATCTGGCGAGGAGCGGGCCGCTGGTGGTGCATGCCCACCGCAACCTCGAGCTTCTCGCCGCGCTGCTGCTCCGGAGAGCGTGGCGCTCCGTCCGCGTCATCTTCACCCGTCACTCCGCCGGACGGCCCTCGGCGTGGACGCGCTTCCTCGCGCGGCGCGCGGAGGCGCGCGTGGTCCTCACCCGGGTGGCACTCCGGGAGCTCGGACTCCGTGCCGAGGTCGTTCCGCACGGCGTGGACGTCGGACGGTTCGGTCCACCCCAGGACCGCGCCCAGAGCTGGCGCGTGCTCCAGGTGGGCGGCAGCCGTGGAATCGGCGCGGTGGGACGCATTCGCCCCGCGAAGGGGCAGCAGGACCTCGCCGCGGCATGGGCGGTGCTGGGCCCGCGGTTCCCCACCTGGCGCGCGGTGCTGGCCGGGCTCGTGACGCCGCGATGGCGGAGCTTCGCGGGACGCCTGGCGGGGCTCGAGCAGCTGGGTGAGCTGGATGACACCGCGGCGCTGTTCCGGGGACTGACCGTCGTCGTGCAGCCCTCGCGGCAAGAGAGCTTCTCGCTGGTGTTGCTCGAGGCCATGGCCAGCGGCTGCTGCGTGGTGGCGGCGGCGCTCCCGCACTACCCGGAGCTGGTGGAGCACGGAGTCACCGGCTTTCTCTACTCCGCGGGGGACGTCCCGGCGCTGATCGAGATCCTCGAGCGGCTGCTCGCCGAGCCGTCCCGGGCCGAAGCGCTGGGGAAGGCGGCCGCGGACGAGGTGCGAGCCCGGTGGACCCTCGAGGCCGAGGTGGAGGCGCTGCGGAGCCTCTACGCACGGCTGGAGCGGCTGCGGTGAGGATCCTCCACCTCCTCTCCAGCCCGGTGTGGAGCGGCCCGGCCGAGGCGGTGACGCTGGTCGCGGCGGCCCAGCGCGGTCTGGGGCACGCCGTCTCGGTCGCCATCGATTCCACCCGGCGGGACACCGGCACCGAGGAGCCTGCGGCGCCACGGCTGGAGGCGCTCCGGCTGCTCGATTCACGGGGTCTCCGCCTGTCCACCCGAGACGGCGCCGCCGGAGTGTGGCGAGATGCGCGCCTGCTCGGGACGCTGGAGGTGGACGTGGTGCACAGCCACTTCAGCCACGACCACTGGGTGGCTGCGCTGTCCGGACACGGGGGCATCCGGGTGCGCTCGTTCCACGCCGCGCGCTCGCGCAGGGCGTTCCGTCCACCGGCCGCGGCCTACACGGTTCCTACCCAGGGCGTCGGCGCGGGGCTGCGCCGCCCCTGGATGGTGCTCCCGCCGCTGGTGCCGCCGGGATTTCGCCCCAGCGCCGACCGCTTCGCGCTCCAGGCCTCGCTCGACGTCACGGCGCCGGTCATCGGCATGGTGTCGACGTTCCAGCCCTCGCGCCGGCACGACGTGGCGCTGGCGGCGTTCCGGCTGGTGCTTGCGCGCGAGCCACGGGCGACCCTGGTGCTGGTTGGCGACGGGCAGCTGGAAGCCGAGCTGCGGGCCCGCGCGGTGTCGCTCGGCATCGCCGCGCGGGTCCGGTTTCCGGGGTACCAGGGCGGCGAGTCGCTCGTCCGCTGGATGCAGGCCTTCGACGAGCTGTGGGTGCTCGGGCTCGGCAACGACGAGGCGGGCCGGCCGGCGCTCCAGGGGCGCGCGGTGGGCGCGCGGGTGGTGGGCGTTGCCGATGGTGCGCTCCCGGCCTGGGTGGACGCCGTGCTGCCGGCGGCGACCGCGGAGGCGGTGGCCGGCGCTGCGCTGCGCGACGAGCGACGGACGGTGACGGTTCCCGACGTCCGCGCCGTGGCGGAGGAGCTGCTCCGTCTCTATGCGCGTGCGGGGGCACGGGCATGAGCCGGTGGGTCGAGCGGCTGTTCTACCCACGAGCGCCGGAGGGCACGCTGCGCGAGCTCGCGCTGTCGCCACTGGCCGTGGCCGAGTCGTTCTTCGCCGCGGGGGTGCAGGCCAGGACCGCGGCGCGGGCTCGAGGGTGGCTGCCCACGGAGCGGGTCCCCGGCCTGCGGGTCATCTCGGTGGGGAACGTGCAGGTGGGCGGTGCGGGGAAGACGCCGGTGGTGCGGGCGCTGGCCGAGCGTCTCCTCCGGCGCGGCCACCCGGTCGCCATCCTCAGTCGCGGCTACGGGCGGACCGCGACCGGCGACGTCCGGGTGGAGGGGCCGCCGTGGCCCGATCCCGAGCGGTGCGGCGACGAGCCGCTGATGCTCGCCCGCAGCCTCCCCGCGGCGACGGTGTGGGTGGGGTCGGACCGGCTACGGCTCGCCGGTCTCGCGGCGCGCTGCGGTGCGGCGGTGGCGCTGCTCGACGACGGGTTCCAGCACTGGCGGCTCGCGCGCGACGTGGACCTGGTGGTGGTGGACGAGGCGGTGGGCCTGGGCAACGGGCATTTGCTTCCGCGGGGGCCGCTGCGCGAGCCGGCGTGGGCACTGGGCCGGGCCACGCTGCTCTGGGTGCGCGCGTCGGAGACGCCGGTGGCGGTGCCGTGGCCCGAGCGCGTGCCGCGGGTGCGCGCGCGCCACGGTCCACGAGATCTGGCGTCGCCGGGCGGCGAGGTGCATGCGCCGGACGCGCTGCGCGGCCGGAGGGTCGTCGGGTTCGCCGGCATCGGCCGGCCCTCGGCGTTCCGGCGCACGCTCGAGGGCCTCGGGGCGGAGGTGGTGGGCTTCGGCGACTTCGCCGATCACCACCGCTTCGGCGAGGCGGAGCTGCGCGCGCTGGAGCGGCAAGCGTCGGCGGCCGGTGCGTGGCTGGTGACGACCGAGAAGGACGCCGTCCGGTGTCCCGAGGGAGCGCCGGTGCACGTGCTTCGCCTGGGAGTGGAGGTGCTCGAGGGCGAGGAGCATCTAGACCTGTTGCTCGGGCCCTGACAGGGAATTGGCGCCGGGGCCCCGGGGTGTGGGACAAGCGGGGGAACGTGGCGTCGGAACTGTCGCGGCTGCTGTCCGGCTTCCGCGGGCGCAAGCTCGTGGTGGTCGGTGACCTCGTGGCCGACCACTACGTCTACGGGCAGACCGACCGGGTCAGCCGCGAGGCGCCGGTGCTGGTCGTCCGTCACGAGTCCTCCGACGTGACGCTGGGAGGCGCGGCAAACGCGGCGGCGAATGCGCGGGCGCTGGGGGCCGAGGTGACGGCGGTCGGCGTGCTCGGCAAGGACGAGATGGGCGAAGCGGTGAGGCAGCGGTTCGCCCAGCGCGGCATCCGGGTGGTCGCCGTCGACGCGCCCTTCACCGAGACCAAGACCCGCATCCTGGCCGGCGGACTGAACACGTCCCGGCAACAGATGTTGCGGCTGGACCGGGGGAACGCGCTGCCCCTGCCCGCGGCGCTCTCGGCGCGTCTCCGCCAGGTGCTGGAGGAGGCAGCGCACGGCGCGGACGCAATTCTCGTGAGCGACTACGGGGGCGGCGTGGTGGGAGACGCCACGCGTGCGACCCTGCGGCACCTCGCGGCGAGCGGGATGCTGGTCTCGGTGGACTCGCGCTACGCGCTCGGGACGCTCACCGGGTTCCGGGCGGCGAAGCCGAACGAGCCCGAGCTCGCGGCGCTCACCGGGCTTCCGGTGGAGGACGACCGGTCGCTCTCGCGGGCCGCGGAGACCGCGCTGACGATGCTGGACACCCAGGTGCTCCTCATCACCCGTGGCCGGCGCGGCATGGCGCTGCTCGAGCGCGGCGGCGAGGTGCTGCTCCTGCCGGCGCACGGGACGCGCACGGCCGTGGACGTCACCGGAGCCGGCGACACGGTCATGGCCGCGTTCACCCTGGGGCTCGCGGCGGGCGGGTCGCCGAGGGCGGTGGCGGAGCTGGCGAACGTGGCCGGCGCGCTGGTGGTCCTGAAGACGGGAACGGCGCCGGTCACGGCCGAAGAGCTCGCGGCGGAGCTCGGCGGCCGGTGAGCACGGCGACGAAGGTGCAGTCGCTGGAGGCGGTGGCCGCCCTCGTGGAGGCGGCGCGCGAGGCCGGGAGGACGGTGGCGCTGGCCAACGGAGCGTTCGACCTCCTGCACGTGGGCCACGTCCGCTATCTCGAGGGAGCGAAGGCGCTGGCGGACGTGCTGGTGGTTGCCGTCAACGACGACGCGTCGGTGCGCGCGCTGAAGGGCCCGGGCCGGCCGCGCATCCCGGCCGCCGAGCGGGCCGAGCTGGTGGCGGCGCTGGCCTGCACGGACCACGTGGTGCTCTTCGGCGAGGCGGACGTGCGGGCGGTGCTCCGGAGGCTGCGGCCGCACCTCCACGTGAAGGGGACGGACTACACGGCGGAGACGGTGCCCGAGCGCGACGAGCTCGCGGCCTGGGGCGGCCGGGTGGCGATCGCCGGCGACCCGAAGGACCACAGCACGACCGAGCTGCTGGAGCGGCTGGAACGTCCGTCGAAATAGCGCGACTCAAATGTAGAGCGCGATCCGAATGGTTTAAGTTGAATCCTGGCCGGGCCGGTCACTCGTCATTTCAGACCGGCCGCGAAGTCCCGCACGGCAAGGTCGACTGCCCTCCCGGCCCGACCCTCGTCCTCGATCACGCTCGTGAGATCCAGGACGGCGTGGGGCGGGAACCGGTAACCCCAGCGCTCCGGATCCATTTTCAAGAAAAGCGCGAGGGTCGGTGCGCCCACCGCGACCGAGAGGTGCATGGGCCCCGAGTTGTTGCAGAGGGTGCACCCGGCGGCAGCCAGGAGGGCAGCGAGGTCATCCAGGTTCGTCGGAGGCGCCAGCCGCGCACCGGGGACTCCGGCCGCGGCTTCCCTCGCCAGCTGCTCCTCGCCTGGTCCCCAGGCGACGATCACGGTGCGCCCCAGCTCGGTGAGAACCCGTCCCGCGAGCGAGAAGAGGGCAGGGGGGATGCGCCTCCACCCGAGGCGGCCTCCCGGCACCAGGACGGCGTGCGGTGCGGCTCGAACGCGGTCGAGGAAGGGCTTCCGAGACTCGGAGATCCGCGGCGCGCGGAAGCTGGGCAACAGCTGCGGCGGGTCGAGCAGCGGTGACAGCAGATGCAGGCGCTGCGCGAGCTCGGAGCGCGTGTCGGTGCGGGCCCCGACCGGCATGTCGTGGAGCGGCCCGGTGGGTGCCACCGCCGGCCCAATGACCTGCGTCTCGCCCGCGACCAGCCGGGAGACGAGCGCGGAGGTGACCCCCGGGACCTCCCAGTTTCCGCAGTCGACCACCACGTCCCACGGGCCGGCCTTCCGGACCGCGCGGATGCCGGGGGCGAGCGGCCCGAGCGCCAGCGCCCGCCGGTCGAGGCTGAGGATGCGATCGACCGCCGGGTGGCCATCGAGGACCCGCGCGGTCTTCTCGTGCACCAGCACATCCACGGCAGGAGCCGGCTGGATTTGTTTGAGTCCGAGCGCCAACGGCGTGATGAGCAGCGCCTCGCCCATGCGGTCGTCGATGCGCACCAGGAGGACCCGGCGCGCCCCAACCGGCAGCGTCGGGACCGGCCTGCGGAAGACCCGTGCCGCCACCCTGGCGAGAGCCCTCTTGCCGGTGCCCTCCAGTCGCTTGTTCCAGGGTTGCATGCGTTGAGCCTTGACGGCCGGTGCCGCGCCTCCTAGCACCCCTGCACCCATGCTCAAGAGCATGACCGGCTTCGGGACGGGTCGGGCGCGCGCCGGGGACGAGGAGATCTCCGTCGAGGTCCGGGCCGTCAACCACAAGCACCTGGAGGTCAAGGTGCGTCTTCCCCGCGAGCTCTCCGCGCTGGAGCCGGCGGTGGTCAAGGCCGTGCGGGCACGCTGCGTCCGGGGCGCGGTGGACGTCGCCGTGCGGCGGAGCGCGAGCACCGCGAGCGGGGCGGTCCCCATGGTCGACGCTGCCATGGCCCGTGCCTGGCGCGAGGCGCTCCGGACGGTCGCCCGCGCCGCCGAGCTGGCCGACACGCCCACCGCCGCGCAGATCTCGAGCCAGCCCGGCGTCGTCCGGATGGAGGAGCCCGTTGCCGAACTCGCCGTCGCCGAGGGCGCCCTCGACCGGGCGCTCGCGGACGGGCTGGCCGCCCTGGTGGCGATGCGGGAGCGCGAGGGGAGGGCGCTGGAGGCGGACCTTTCGGCCCGGCTGCAGCGGGTGGCCACGCTGGCCGGCGAGGTCGCGGCGCTCGCGCCGAGGACCGTGGAGGCCTACCGGGCGCGAATTCAAGAGAGGGTCGCGGAGCTCCTGAAGGGCGCGCCGGTGGACGAGGGGCGGCTGGTCCAGGAGGTCGCGCTCTTCGCCGAGCGCACCGACGTGGCCGAGGAGGCCACCCGGCTGCACGCGCATCTGGAGGCGTTCCGGGGCTTCCTCGCCAGCAGCGAGCCCGCCGGCCGGAGGATGGACTTCCTCGTCCAGGAGATGCACCGGGAGGTGAACACCACCGGGAGCAAGAGCCAGTCGACCGAGATCTCCACCCGCATCGTCGAGCTCAAGGCGGAGCTGGAGCGGATCCGCGAGCAGGTCCAGAACGTCGAATGAGCTCCGTCCCTCTCCACCGCGGTCTGCTGCTGGTGCTCTCGGCTCCCTCCGGGACCGGGAAGACGACGCTCGCCCGGCGCTTCGTGGATGCCCATCCCGAGGCGGCTTTCAGCATCAGCATGACCACCCGCGAGCCGCGCGGCGCCGAGAAGGACGGGGTCGACTACCACTTCGTCGACGCGCTCACCTTCCAGCGGATGATCGAGCGGGACGAGTTCGTCGAGTGGGCCGAGGTCCACGGCAACTTCTACGGGAGCCCGCGCGCCGCGGTGGACCGCGCGTTCTCCACTGGCGGCATCGCCGTGTTCGACATCGACGTCCAGGGAGGCCAGTCCATCCAGCGGCGGTACCCGGAAGCGGTGCTGATCTTCGTGCTCCCGCCCACCATGGCCGAGCTGGAGCGCCGCCTCCGCGAGCGCGGGACGGAGAGCGAGGACGTGATCCGCAGGCGGATGCTCGCCGCCCGCTCCGAGCTGGAGCTCGGCGCCCGGGCGTACGACTACCTGGTGGTCAACGACTCGGTGGAGCAGGCCTACGCCGAGCTCGAATCCATCGTCACGGCCGAGCGCAGCCGCCGGGGACGGGTGGACCTCGCCGCGCTCGGCCTCGAGGGGCCGAAGCGAGGCAGTTGACACGGCCCGTCGAAGTCTCTATCTAGCGCGCCCCTCGGTGCGGTCGGCGAGGGGCAGCGGGACAGCACGTCGGGCGGTGCGGTGGTGGGTGGGTGGTCGCTCCCTCGGGGGCGGACGTGGCGGTGGGCAGGGGAAGAACCACAATCGAATCTCAAGGTTGACAGGGTCCGACCCGGGCTGTATGAAGGTCGGCCCCTCGGACGAACCACCTCCGGATCAGCGGCGGGTTGGGTCCTCTCCGATGGCCTCCAGAACAGCTCATGGGTGCTGGTATAGGTCCTTGAAATGACTGGGGTTCCCGCCCAGAGCGGGTGCTTGACAGCCTCCGATGCCGACCGTACAAGGGTCGGCCCGCCGCCCGGGCAGAGGATGCCCGGGACACGGACGCTCGGTCTTTGAAAACCGGATAGCAAGTCCAAGACGATTGCGGAAACCGCAGTCAATTCAATTGGATGCGCACGTCTCTTCCCGGCCTGCCGCGAGGCAGCCAGGGCGGGGACGGCGTGTCCCGAACAGCGACTCCTGCTCGACGCTGGACTCGGCAGCACGCCCGTGAGGGCCTGCAACGACGAGCTCCGGTGGAGGCGGGAGATACGCCAGTTCAAACAATTCAATTTTTAATTGGAGAGTTTGATCCTGGCTCAGAACGAACGCTGGCGGCGTGCCTAACACATGCAAGTCGAGCGCGAATGGAGCAATCCTAGTAGAGCGGCGCACGGGTGCGTAACACGTGGGTAATCTGCCCTGAAGCCCGGAATAACCTGCCGAAAGGCAAGCTAATACCGGATAAGCCTACGGCCCCCTCGGGGGCTGAAGGAAAAGGTGGCCTCTGCATGCAAGCTATCACTTCAGGATGAGCCCGCGGCCCATCAGCTCGTTGGCGGGGTAACGGCCCACCAAGGCAACGACGGGTAGCTGGTCTGAGAGGACGATCAGCCACACTGGAACTGAGACACGGTCCAGACTCCTACGGGAGGCAGCAGTGGGGAATTTTGCGCAATGGGCGAAAGCCTGACGCAGCAACGCCGCGTGTGTGATGAAGGTCTTCGGATTGTAAAGCACTTTCGACCGGGACGAAAACCCGCTGGCCAATATCCAGCGGCTTGACGGTACCGGGAGAAGAAGCACCGGCTAACTCTGTGCCAGCAGCCGCGGTAATACAGAGGGTGCAAGCGTTGTTCGGAATTATTGGGCGTAAAGCGCGTGTAGGCGGCTTTGCAAGTCGGGTGTGAAAGCCCTCAGCTCAACTGAGGAAGTGCGCCCGAAACTGCAGAGCTTGAGTACCGGAGAGGATGGCGGAATTCCCCAAGTAGAGGTGAAATTCGTAGATATGGGGAGGAACACCGGTGGCGAAGGCGGCCATCTGGACGGATACTGACGCTGAGACGCGAAAGCGTGGGGAGCAAACAGGATTAGATACCCTGGTAGTCCACGCCGTAAACGATGAGAACTAGGTGTCGTGGGTGTTGACCCCCGCGGTGCCGTAGCCAACGCATTAAGTTCTCCGCCTGGGAAGTACGGCCGCAAGGCTAAAACTCAAAGGAATTGACGGGGGCCCGCACAAGCGGTGGAGCATGTGGTTTAATTCGACGCAACGCGCAGAACCTTACCTGGTCTTGACATCCTCGGAACCGGCCCGAAAAGGCTGGGTGCCCGCAAGGGAACCGAGAGACAGGTGCTGCATGGCTGTCGTCAGCTCGTGTCGTGAGATGTTGGGTTAAGTCCCGCAACGAGCGCAACCCTCGCCTTTAGTTGCCACGCAAGTGGATCTCTAGAGGGACTGCCGGTGTTAAACCGGAGGAAGGTGGGGATGACGTCAAGTCCTCATGGCCTTTATGACCAGGGCTACACACGTGCTACAATGGCCGGTACAAAGCGCTGCCAACTCGCGAGAGGGAGCCAATCGCATAAAACCGGTCTCAGTTCAGATTGGAGTCTGCAACTCGACTCCATGAAGGCGGAATCGCTAGTAATCGCAGATCAGCACGCTGCGGTGAATACGTTCCCGGGCCTTGTACACACCGCCCGTCACACCATGGGAGTCAATTGCTCCAGAAGTCGCCGTGCCAACCGCAAGGAGGCAGGCGCCCAAGGAGTGATTGGTAACTGGGGTGAAGTCGTAACAAGGTAGCCGTAGGGGAACCTGCGGCTGGATCACCTCCTTTCTAAGGAG
>JADMIO012704412.1_pt1 | contig 65724 bp, 56 predicted proteins | sample 8958161 | NCBI WGS metagenome assembly JADMIO01 (sample SAMN16585339, study PRJNA669376) | soil metagenome | isolation source: Crop rotation soil | place: USA: Cullars Rotation, Alabama | collected 2011
CGCGACAACTTGTCCACGTGGAATTCTAAGCTTAGGATCCCAATGTGCTGGAAAGGGATCGTGCAAAGGATAATCCCTGGCCCGAGTGGCCTAAGGTTTACCGCATGGACTATGGGCAAGAGGAAGCGGCGGCCAAATTCGGCGATGACCCGCGCATCTATCTTACCACTGCCAAGAAGTTTCTCAGTGACGACAATGGCCACGTCAAAGGCGTTCATCTGGTCAACATTCAATGGGACAAAAACGAGAAGGGCCAGTTCGTTCCCAAAGAACTTCCCGAGACCGAGCGCGTTGTTCCCGCCCAACTGATCCTGCTGGCCATGGGATTCCTCGGACCTGAACAGCCCCTCCTGGAAGCTTTAGGCACCGAGCGCGACCCGCGCAGTAATGTCAAAGCCGAGCACGGGGCCTATCAAACCAGCATTCCAAAAGTTTTTGCCGCTGGCGATTGCCGTCGCGGCCAGAGCTTAGTCGTATGGGCCTTTAACGAAGGTCGTGGGGCTGCGAGGGAATGCGACCGCTTCCTGATGGGCAACACTGATTTGCCCTAAGGCATCTGCTCGTCATTTAAGTTTAACTCGTTGCAGAAATTCCCGTGTGCGGGGATTCGTAGGGGCGGAAAAGATCTGCTCGGGCGGGCCAGACTCCGCGACTCTCCCGGCGTCGAAGAACAGAACTCGATCCGCCATGTCGCGTGCAAATTGCATTTCGTGAGTCACTACTATCATCGTCATGCCTTCTTCAGCGAGCTTGCGCATCACACCCAGGACTTCGTCGCGTAATTCAGGATCGAGTGCGCTGGTAGGTTCATCGAAGAGCATCACGTCCGGCTGCATGGCGAGGGAACGGGCAATAGCCACACGTTGTTGCTGGCCGCCGGAGAGCTGCGCCGGATAGGAGTTGGCTTTGTTTTCCAATCCAACTTTGGTGAGAAGGTCGCGCGCCAGGGTTTCGGCTTCTTCTCGACGGACGCCTTTCACAACACAAGGTCCCTCAGTAATGTTTTGCAACACGGTGAGATGGGGAAAGAGGTTGAAGGATTGGAATACCATGCCGGCGCGCTGTCTTAGCTTGCGCTGCTGCTCGCGCTCTCTTGCTGTCCGTGGAGGATGACCACCGGCGATCGTGACGTCGCCAACGGTGATACGGCCCGAGTCGGCGATCTCGAGCTGGTTGAGGCATCTGAGGAATGTGCTCTTGCCGCAACCGCTCGGGCCAATCAGCACGACGGCTTCCCCGCGCTGTTGGGAATGGTCGATGCCGTGCAGCACGCGATTGGAGTTGTAAGACTTAACCAGGTTTTCAACGACGATCATAACTCAGCTTTTTCTCCAATCGATTTGCAAAGAGCGATGCGGGATAGCTCAAGGCGAAGTAAATGGCCGCGGTCATCAGACCCAGCCCGATGTAATCATAGGTGGACATGGCGAGCATGCCGTAGACTTTGGTAAGCTCCACCATCGTAATGACCGAGACGATCGAAGAGTCCTTGAACATGGCAATGAAATCGTTGGTCATGGGCGGAATCACCAGGCGAAAGGCCTGGGGCAAGATAATGCGCCGCAATCCTTGCCAGCGCGTCATGCCTAATGCGTGCGCCGCTTCAGTTTGGCCTTTTGGGATCGCCTGAATGGCACCGCGGTAGTTCTCTGCTTCGCTGGCGGCATAGTTCAAGCCCAGGCCAAGAATCGCAGCTACAAATGCGTTCAATCGAATTCCAATCTGCGGCAGGCCGTAATAAATCATGAAAAGCTGAATGAGGAGCGGCGTCCCACGGACAATCTCGATGTAACTCCTGGCCAGCCACCGTAACGGGGCTACTCCATAAAGCTGCATGAGCACCAACACCAACCCGGCCAGGACAGCCAAGGCCATGGCCACCGTTGACAATTCTACGGTGGTAATGGCGCCACGCAACAGGAGCGGCAGATACTTGCGCCATTCTCGAATCGTGGAGATCGATTTCTTCTGCGTTACAACTTCCGGTTGATAGTCTTTGAGGGTGTTTTGGCGTTCATCCCAGATCTGATATTTGTGGCAAATGCGTTCGAAGGTATGGTCCTGCGCGAGTTGTTCGATGGCGGTGTTCAGCGCGGCAAGCAGGGCCACATCACTTTTGCGCACACCTATGCCGTAGTAGCCTGGCGCAAACGGTTCCCCGGCGAACTTCAACTCAGGATCTGATTTCCCGTAAAAGATCGCAATTGGCAGATCCTGCACCACAGCCTCGATGCGACGGGTTTTTAGATCGCGGAAGCTTTCCACGTTGCCCGGATAAATCCTGAGATCCAGTCCGCCCATTTTCTCCAGTAACCTTTGAGCGACTGTCGAGGACAACACGCCGACGGGCTTGCCTTTTAGGTCCTCCATGCGGGCAATCGAAATGGTCTCCTTGCGGGTGACGATCTGCTGCGCGTAAACAAAGTATGGCCGCGACATGGCGATGCGCTGCTGGTTGTCTTGCGTGATCTCCAGACCGTTAAGGATGATGTCAAAATTTCCACGCTCCAGCGCCGGCACGAGCTGATCCCATTGATTCTGCACCATCTTCGCTTTCACGCCCAGTTTGGCCGCAATGGCATCGGCGATATCCACCTCGAAGCCGATGAGTTGTTCCGGCTTTTGCGGATCCGGATAGACATATGGAGCGCCGCCTTCAGCGTCGGCGCCCCAGAGCATTACGCCCCGTGACCTTATTTGCTGCAACGTGTCGGCTCCGAAGATGGAAGGAGAGCCTTCGAGAAGGAGAAGGAAAGAAATGAGGCAGCACCAGTTCCTGCGCCACCAACCCCGAATATTACTCATCAATGATCGCAGAATATCACGACTGCGCAGAATGCAAGAAATTTTTACAGTCTTGTCGCTACAGCGCCTGGACTTGTGAGCTGCTGCTGCCCTGCTACTCTCAAGTGCATGGTTGCTGCCGATTGGGTCCTGTTGAGCGATGATGAGCTGCTCGATAAAAAGATTCGTCATCTGGATCTGAAGATTGAAGGTACAGAATACGAACCCTTGATCCAACAGCTCTACGCTGAGCTGTCTCAAAAGGGGTTGGTGTTTCATCCACCTACATTTCTGGGTGATGAATGGTTTGTCCCGATTGGTATCCCCGCGATCTTCATTCCGTTCTACCTGGTGCATGAAAGGCTGCGCAAGCTGGAGCGCAAAATGGTTCTGGAAGTCGAAGGCGAGACTCCCGAGTGGTTCATGAAATTGATGCGGCACGAAGCGGCGCATGCCTATTCCTACGCCTATCAACTTTATAAAAAGAAGAAATGGCAACAAACCTTCGGTCTGGCCTCGACGGAGGAAAGTGAATTCTACCATCCCCGGCCCTATAGCCGATCGTACGTTGTGCATTTGGACGACTGGTACGCTCAGAGCCATCCGGATGAAGATTTTGCCGAGACGTTTGCGGTCTGGCTCACACCGGGTCAGGATTGGCGCGAACGCTACAAGGGCTGGAAAGCGGCACAGAAGCTGGAATACCTGGACGAATTGATGCGGTCGCTCGCGGGCAAGCCTCCGGTGCATCAGCCGGAGTATAAGGTGGCCGACCTCGATTGCCTGAACATCAAACTCAAGACCTTTTATGCCCGCAAGCGCAAGCTCTACGAGGTTTCGTATCCCGATTTTTATGACAACGACCTGAAGCAACTCTTCGCGGCAGGGCCGGAGGTGGCGAATCGAGTGAAGGCATCGGTGTGGTTGCGGCAACGGCGAGGAAAGCTGATGGATTCGGTTTGCCAATGGACCAACGAACGAAAGTTTCAGGTACATAAACTGCTGAATCGCCTGATAGAAAGATGCGCTCAGCTCGACTTGTATATGAAGCCCGACGACGCGGAGTTAAGCCTGCAGGTTTCCGCGTACGTCACCACACTGGTCATGAACTACCTGTTTACCGGCAAGTTCAAACGCACAAAGTAACGAGCATGAAGAAGAAAGGGCTCAAAGTGCTGGCGCTATTCGATTCGGTGGCGCCGACGACAATTGATCAAGACTTGAGCGAATCACTCAAGACCGACGATCGCAAAACCGAGCGCGCCGTCTTGGCCGCGTTGGAGCAACTCGGCCATACCATTGAGCATCTGGCTATCTACGATGACCTCGATTTGGTGCGCCAAAAGTTGCAGACATTCCAGCCGGATGTCATTTTCAACCTGGCGGATCAGTTCCGAAATAATCGCGCCTTCGATCAGAACATCGCTTCTTTCCTCGCGCTCCAGGGATTGCAATTCACCGGTTGCGGATCGACTGGGCTTACGCTCTGCAAATGTAAGGGTATCTCGAAGAAAATCCTGAGCTACCACCGCATTGGTGTGCCCAATTTCACGACCATACCCCGCGGGAAACGGATTGCGCGTCCGCGCCACTTGAAGTTTCCGATTTTGGTCAAGCCGCTTAAGGAAGAAGCTTCGCTCGGCATTTCGCAGGCTTCCTTTGTTGAAACCGACGAGCAGTTCAAAGAACGGGTGCAGTTTATCCACCAGTCCTACGACAACGATGTGATCGCGGAGGAATACATCGAAGGTCGCGAGCTTTACGTGAGCATCCTGGGCAATCATCGCTTGCAAGTGTTTCCGATACGCGAACTGGTCTTCAAAGAAGTGCCGCCCGACGAACCAAAAATCGCGACCTACAAGGCCAAGTGGGACGAGCCTTACCGAAAACGTTGGGGACTGGACAATCGGCTGGCCGAGGGACTTGAGCCGGCAGTGGTGCGGGACATCGAACAAACCTGCAAACGCATTTACCGGTTACTCACTATTGATGGTTACGCGCGCATTGATCTGCGCCTTACCGCCGATAACCAAATCTACTTTATCGAGGCAAATCCGAATCCGATTCTGGCCCCCGATGAAGACTTCGCACTCTCCGCCGAGAAGGCGAACATTGCCTATCCGGACCTGATCAATCGCATCATCCGACTCGGACTTGCGACAGTGCGGGATTGAATCGTCCTGCCTTGGTTCAAGGCGCAAAATTTCATCGCACAGTTGCTGAAAGGCGTTATAAGCCGCTACAAGGCGCAAATAGGCGTTAAACAAGGCGACATTCTGAGCGGGCATTGCGGCTTGTTGCGGTTGTATTTCGCCGCAATGACGCCTTGTTGCATCAGAATTGAACGCAATGGAGCAGAGCCGCCAACGCGCTAGTAGGGAGGGGAATCTCACACCAAGTTCGCGAGGGCCGGAGAGGACATGATGAATTTCTTTATTTAAATCTTTATGGGGGCGCTTTTGTTTTAATTCTTTATCCAGCTTTATCCACCTTTCACATTCTTTCTTGATCGTAATTCGGCAGCGGGGTTTGTTTAGAAAGGATGCGTGAATTTCTTCGATAAAAATGTTCAACCACCATGGCAGAGGAAGCAAATTCGATGGCGAAGGCTTGATATCAAGCCTTGAATTGCACTTTTCCAGGAGACCTTGATTGGCCTTTGTTTGGCTTGATTGACCTTGAATCGGCTTGATGGTTCCGTCCGAAAGCTTGATCGCGGTCAAGCTGGCTGAGTCCATTGGAAGCAAGAAGCGAGCTGAAAAATGAGCATGCCATGGGAGGAAGCCTGTGGGGAAGCCGTCAGAAGCGTCAACTGCCTGGAAAACTTCAGGATGAACCGTCAAACAGGCGTCAGGGCTGACGGGTTGGTTAGGCGGACCGCGGCGAAGGGGATTAATTATGATCGGAGTGACTTCCGAAGCTACGAATGGTGAACTGCACCTGTTTGCCTTGTTGGGTAAGGCGAAACCACAAGGGGAGATAATTACGCTCAAAGGACTGCGCCGTAGCACCGGCTCTGCTGCAAATGGCCGGCAGATCAGAGCAAATTGACATTTGCTACTACAAGGTAATTGGTCTGCCCGTCGCCTTTTCTTGCGAGCACCTTCGTTTCTGGCCACCGTATGATGTTTATTTTTTATATTCATACGCTGGAGTTTTAGCACGAACCCAGGAAGTTGTCTGACGCCTGAGGCGCGAGGGACGCCTGGGGCGCAGGAGACGCAAGAGGAGCGAGGGACGCATCTGGCGCGTGGGGCGCTTAAGCGCCAGTTGAGCCACAGCTGATCCACGGACCAGCTGGGTTGCTGGGCAAAGTTGAGAGCTTTTAGTTGAGAGCGGGACAGGGAACAAGGTGGCTGCGCGGAGTTGAGTGCGGATCAAGGTTGAAGTATGAATTATGAAGGGTGGGTCCGGAGAAGTTGCCGCAGCTGCCTTTGGCGCGTGCTCAATAACTAAGAGTATCGCTTTCTCCTCAGCAGGAGAAACCCCACCAATGCGCAACCCCAGGGGCCGCATGGCAGAAGCCACGCGCGGAGGCCGGAGGAAGTTCCAACCAGGGCGGAATAAAGATAACCGAGGCCGCTGAGCACAAGGAAGCAAAGGCCGAGAATGGCGAGCGAGCGCGTTGTTTGCGAATTGGGATATCGGTTTGCAACCTTCATCCGACTTAATGATTAGCTTGAGGCTCAGAGATTGTCAAAGAAGGATGGGATGGACGACAGCCATGGATTCGAGCGAATGAAATGCGGCGACCAATGTGATTGGAGGTGATATTCGTGTGACATTGGGTGGTGGCGCGGTGCAGTCGTTTTATCGGCTGCGGTTTCCTTAAGGAGATGAGAGGTTTTGAGTTTGAGGAAATCTGACCAGGTCGGACGAATCTGACGTATCAGACATGCAGGGATGGGAGATTCCGCTCCCCTACCTCTCTCCTCGAATGAGGTGTGGGGAATATGATGTGCTTGCGAAGCTTTCTGTTCTGAACTCCTCTTCGACCAGGTGAGTGAAAGCGTAGGAGTCGATAGCGACTAGTTATAAATACATTGCCACTGAGGCATTTGAGGAGGTTGCGTAACATCAGCGGAAGGCTGGGAATGGCTCGACATTGAAGGAAAAATGCCTATTGTCAGGTGGTCCACAGACATAAGATTGAAAGGTTGTTTTGATGCTTCCGAGTTTATGAAGACTACCCTCCTGCGCCTCGTGTTTGCCATCTTATGCCTGTGGACTTGCCGGGCGAGTGCGCAGGCTCCCATAATCAATAGCTTTATCCCGGCCTCAGGTTATATCGGGACGTCCGTAACGATTAGCGGGTCGAACTTTAATCCAAATGTCGCGAGCAATATTGTTTATTTCGGTCCAGTTCGGGCTTTGGTTAATTCGGCGAGCGCCGCGACGCTGGTTGTAACCGCCCCTGCCGGGGCGGCTAGCGGACCTGTGAGCGTAACAACCGGTGGACTCACCGCCGTGAGCAAAACTCCTTTTATCGTCACGTTCCCGAGCAGCGGAAGGATCCAGTTTGATGGCGTGGCGGATTTCAGCACGGGCAATGTGCAACCGCGCACTGTAGCAGTGGGGGATTTAGATGGGGACGGCAAGCCGGATTTGGTCACGACAACGGTCTTCCCAAACAATGGTAATGCTGTGGGCGGTCTGCTGATTTACCATAATACAAGCACAACCGGCGGCGTGGAAAAACTTACATTCGATGTGCCATTACCGTTGTATCCCAGTTTTGGGAACTCGACCCATTACCCGGGAGCAGTTGTGGTGACTGATCTGGACGGAGACGGCAAGCTGGATTTGGTGTTTCAGGAGTCGGACATCGGTTTAGTTATCTACCGTAATGTGGGCACGACGGGTACTTTGGAGCCTCAATCTTTTGCTTCGCCGGTTATTATCAATCTCGTTTCCCCAATGACCCTGGGGCATACCCTTGCGGTTGCTGACATGGATGGCGACGGTCGCCCAGACCTTATCGTCTGCCGTTATGGAATGATTTCGATACTTCGTAATCTCAGCTCACCCGGCACACTGGCGTTAAGTTCGTTCGCGGACCCGTTCGATTTCCCGGTGCCACAAAATGTTTACAGCGTCGTCGCAGCGGATTTTGACCTGGATGGCAGGATTGACCTTGCATCGCTTTCAGGTGTGAGCGGTGACAGTGTGACACTTTGTCGAAACATAAGCTCCGGCCCAGGCATTAACAGCAGCACGCTCGATTCTCCGTCGCTCATTAGTCTGCAGGCAAATTCCTTAGAACCGCTCGTTGCTGACATGGATGGCGATGGACGCCTTGATATTGTGACCCGTTACTCCGGGAGCGAAAGTCAAACCGTGGCGATTCTTCGCAACACCACTTCCGGACCAGGTCTCACTAGCAGTTCGTTCGGACCTGCGGTCGAAATTCCCTCACCGGGTGCATTCGCAAACGACCTCGCCATCGGGGACCTGAATGGCGACGGACGGCTCGATATTGTTCTAATCAGGCCCGCCAATCTTGGCAACGCTCCCGGATCGTATTCTGTTCTAATCAACAGTAACTCCCCAGGGGTAATCACCAACACCTTATTCAGCTCTCCTCCCCCGTTTATCGTTTCCAGTGATTACATTCCATACACATTAATCACGGCAGATGTGAACGGGGACGGCAGAACGGATGTTGTCCTCGTGCGCACCGCCAATAACGGGGAAATCCGACCCATGGAAACCTGAGCGTCTATTACAACGGCACACTCGCGCCTTCGAACTTTTCTCCGACGGTCTCCATCACCTCGCCTGGGAATGGCGCATCCTATTTGGCGGCGGCTAGTATTTCGATTAGTGCCGATGCCTCCGACGCGGATGGTTCGGTTGCGCAGGTTGCTTTCTACTCGGGAGCAACCCTGCTCGGCGTCGTCACGAACGCGCCTTACCAAATCCTCTGGACTAATGTGGATGTAGGCACGTACACCCTCACAGCGAAAGCGTCCGATAATTTGGGCGCAGTCACCACTTCGGCCGGTATTACGATCACGGTCAGTCCGATTCCGCAACCGCCCGGAATCTCAGTCCAGCCCCCGAGTCAAACAATAGAAGTCAGTTCGAACGTCACGTTTTCTGTTACAGCAACTGGCACAACTCCCCTTGCCTACCAATGGCTCTTCAATGGCGACGTCCTCTCCGGCGCCACTGCCTCCAATTTGGTTTTCTCGAGCGTGCAATTCAGCAACGCTGGCCAGTATTCTGTCGTGATCACAAATGTCGCAGGTTCGATCACGAGCAACCCGGCGCTCTTGACGGTGACTCCGACCGGCGGGCGGCTTCTTCATGTCCTGGATGCCTCGGCGGCGCCGGGGACGTCTGTGGCGGTGCCGATCCAGCTTCTGGGTCAAGGAAACGAAAACGCGGTGACCTTCAGCCTTACCTTTCCGCCGGCCGTGTTGGAGTTCGCCAGTGCTCAATTGGGCAGCGGCGCGTCTGATGCCGTTCTCAACGTGAATGACAGCGACGTTTCAGCCGGACATCTTGGCCTTTCGCTCGCGCTTTCTGCCGACCACACGTTTCCCGCTGGTACGCAGGAGTTGGTCATTGTGACTTTCAATATCGCCGCCGGCATTGGAAATAGCACGGTGCCCATTTCATTTGGGAACCAGCCGTTGGAGCCTGAAATTTCGGATACTCTGGCAAATGTCCTGACGTCGAGTTACCTCGGCAGCACGGTCACGATTCAGGGCGCCGGATTCGAGGGGGATGTCACTCCTGCACCGAATGGCAACGGTACGGTAAGTGTGACCGACTGGATCAAGATTGGGCGCTACGCTGCCAAGCTCGATCCTGTGCCGAGTCCAAGCCAGTTCCAACGGGCAGATTGTGCACCACGCTCGACCCTGGGCAACGGAGCCATTACCACCACCGACTGGGTTCAAGCCGGACGTTATGCGGCTGGACTGGATCCTCTCACTCCAGCCGGAGGGCCCACCGCTGCTGGCAATGGATTTGCCTCTCCCAAGGCAGCTCAACCAAAAACGGCAGCGGGAGCCACGACCTCGCGCGAAGTCCAGATCTCCAGGATGGGGCTGCTGGCCGGGCGGACCAATGCGGTACCAGTGTTGATGCTCGCCCAGGGCAATGAAAGCGCGCTTGGCTTCAGCGTAAATTTCGACGCCACAGTCCTCACATTCCTAAATGTTACTACTGGGCGCAGCGCGACGAACGCGGTGCTCAATGTGAATGACACGCACGCAGCTACCGGCCAGGTCGGCCTGGTTATGACCTTGCCGATCGGCAATGGGACCAATGCCTTCCCTGCCGGCACACAGGAAGTGGCGGTGCTCCATTTCCTGGTGGCATCCAACGCGACGGGCGCACCGGGAGTCTCGTTTGGTAATCAGCCTGCGACCAGCGAAGTTTCGGATTCGCTGGCGAACAGCTTAGCAGTTAATTTCGTTAGTGGAGTTTTGCAGGTAGAACCGATATTGAAAGTTTCGCGTTCGGGAACTGCGAATCTTCTCTCCTGGCCAGCGTGGGCAACGAATGCGGTTCTAGAAATGACCGAAGCATTGCCTGCAGCGCCTCCGTGGCATGCCCCGGGAGCGACGGCGACCAATGTAGTTGGAGGTGAGATTCGTGTGACTATCCCGAGTTCTGCGGCGCAGTCGTTTTATCGGCTGCGGTTTCCTTGAGGTAATTGCAAGAATTTTGAAGTTGAGGAAATCTGACGAGTCGGACATGTCGGATCGGGGACTCCTCTCCCCTACCCCTCGAATGAGGAGACGGGAATATGATGGTCAGGTAGGGTTTTCTATAAATAGTTCAGCCCTCGCGGGAATGAGGGGTTCATGCGCTGGAACGTGGTTAGTAAGAAAACTGGCCACCGCCGACTGATCGCGTCACCAGACTCTTCCTCCTCGGGTAGTCTCGATTCGGCGCCAAATTTCCGGAGGAATGTCTCCTCTCCAGACTCCACCGAGAACATGTGCAAAGGCTGAATTGCGCTGGGCCTCAGCTTCAATCCGGTCAATAAACTGTGAGCCGAAAAGAGCCAATAAACCCTCAACCGGTCCCGCTGCTAAAAGTGAAATCTTATCCTCGGTCAGCTCTCGTTGCAGGATGCGTAAGACAGCCTGCCACACCGCCTCAGGATCAGCGAATGGCTCAAGCAAACCATCCGCCATTGTGCAGTCCTCACCGCTGAGCCACTCTGACTCAAGTTCGTCAACAGTTGGAGGACGCATGCGCATATTGTTGCCTAACTACTCAATCTCAGAATTCATGCCAAGAGAATGTTAATTGTGTTGGCCGAGTCTAACCCGGGAAGTTAGCGGCCCTTCTTAGGGCGTAGGACGCCTTGTCCTAAAGAACCGTTGCGGAACTGAGTTTATATCAATGGTTGTGTCATTCTGAGAGCCATCGCCGGCCTGCAAGTCGAGCCACGAGTTCGGATCAGAAATATTGGTGCTTTGCTGGAGGATATCCGCCCCCAGCCACCGGACGTGCGCCTCGGTAGAACCAGGAATTCGAGTAAGGGATAGAATTTGATGTCTTGGCCCAACACCCCAAAGCATCAGGTCAAAAGCCATGTCGCTTGAACGAACGTCATCCTGGTGCACTTCCACGGCCACCGTATTCTCTCCAGGAACGAGCAGAGTTGGATTGAAGTTAGTGCCGCTAAAGATTTTGCCATTACTCGGGTCAGCCATCCCTGTAAAGCCGAAAAAGCCAATGGAACCCTTAGGCATGCTAGATGAGCGATACACCTCTGTGCCGTTGATATAAACAATTCCTGCGTCATCCGCTAATAGCTGAACCAGAATATTCGTCCATGAGGAAGGATCCGAAACCCAAAAATAGGACCGGAAAAGTTGAGCGGCATTCGTCACGGTCCCCACTGCCCTGCGGGTTGCTGTTAGTTCAGAACCTCCGTAGCCAAGCGGGGCTCGGCCTTTCTGCCAGCTTGTGTCATCAAAGGTTTTGTTCTTCCAGCCGACACCTGGGTCGACAGCGTTGTCCCAGTAATTCCAAATTTGCCCATTGGCCAGGAGGATGCTGGTATTTGGAGGGTTGGTAACGGTAAGGGTCAAGTTGCTGATGGTCGTCCACCCGGTGGAATCCGAAGCGGAAACGCGCACAGTATGCGAGCCCACATTTAAATCCGACAAACTTAATGCATACAATGGCTTAGTTCCGTGCGCAAGTTGAACCCCGTCCAATGTGATATCAACCGTGGGGATTCCTGAATCATCCGTGACAACAGCAATGTAGAAAAGAGATCTCCCGACAAGCGCGTGATCCGATGCGAGGCTGTTAGTGACTATCCTAATCTGAGGTGGCGAATCGACGGTGATGTTCAGCGGGACGTCTGGGGAAGTATGTTCGTGGCCGGTGCTGTCGTGTGAAACGCTTCTGAGCGCATGGAAACCGGGCGAAGGCGGATCTGCCGTGATGATAAACGGTGCGTTGGTGACGGAGCCGAGGAACTGGCTGCCGTCATAGAAATCGACGCTGAGAATTTCTGACTCCGATGCTGCTGAGGCGGTAATCGTCAAGGGACTGGAGGGGATGGATGAATCGGCCGTAGGGGTGACTATAGAGATTCCGAATGTGGCCGGCGAAACGGAAAAGTCGTCAATCACATAAGTTCCCTCCTCGTATGGAGGGGTCGTGCTGAAGTTGCCGTTGTCATCCGCCCAGAGAAGGTACATGACGGCTCCTGCGGGCCAGTTGGTCACATTCACAGTTGCGGATCTAAAGCCAAGATAGTCCGAGCAAAGCTCCTGGATGAGGACCCAGCTTTGCGGCGCGCCGGAAAAACTATAGTAAACGCGCAGGCCAGGGTTGTCTTCGGTGATCATGGAGGCCTCACCGGTCACAGAATTCGAGAAAACCAAAGACGTTAAGTCGTAGGCAATTGATAGCAAGCTCAGGTTCGAACCACTGACATTGCGTAGTGTGGCCATGAGCAACGTGTAGGAGTTCCCGGTGGGGTGCGTTTGAATCCACTTTCCAGTCGAGTTCCAGATGGCAAGCCCGTTCAATGCCGGACGCGAGGGAGGAACGACAGCGTTTGCTACCAATTGATTTGTAATATCCGAGGCATTGTTAGTTTGAACCAAAGCATCGAACTCCGGCCCGACCGGACCACCATTGAAAGAAGGCATTACGCTCCGACTGGACCAGTCTGTATTTGGAGGCATTGTATCGAATCGGATGACGCCCGTTCCAGAGGATCCAAAAGGAATTTCTGCTAAAGCGACGATGGGGAGGTTAAGCAGCAAACAGACAACGAGCGGGAGACAGCGAACGCGCGTATTCATACAACTTGGAATTCGACTGGTTAGCGCGCAAAAGTATTTCCCGAGGGTCTAGGAAGTCAAGAAGACTCCCGCGCAAGGCCTGCGGCAGAGATTGCGAGCTAAGCACTGCTCATACACGCATAGCTCAGAAACAAAAATCGCGAAGCTCGATCTGGTCGGGATTAACATGAAGAATTCCAATCCGCTGCCAGTTGAATTGGGGAAGTAAAGGGAAATCCGGCAGGCCGGACAGATCCCGACGTGTCGGGGCCATCGGGGACTCCTCTCCTGCTTCTCTCCTCGTCAAACGAGGGAAGGGTTAATGATGAGGGTTGGCGAATTTTTATAAATAGGTCACCGCTAGTAGGATTTGGGAGAGCATAAGGGGAGGCTGATGCCGTGATTTTGAAAGGGAAAGGAATCGGACCGGTCGGACGGATCTGGCATATCGGAGGTGATCGAAGGTAGGAGCGGACAGGATTCCTCTCATTTTCCCAAGGCTCGATGCTGGCGGAGGAAAACGCTCTTCCCTAGTTGAGGACGAGGAGACTGCGGAGGCGGACAGGACAGGTTATTACGGATAAGGCTTGGATCTCTCCCGCGCTCGTAGCTAGGAAAATGGCACTGACTGGCAGCCCGTTGCGGCTGGCTAAAATCACGGGGCGATTCCGGAAGCTGAGGATTTGCAGGGATACGTTATCGCCTAGCCAACGCGAGGCGCGTTGGAGAACCATCTCCGATACGGACTGTATGCCCTGAACAGATACTGCACCCTGGGTGAGATCGGAACCGTCGCACACGAGCGTGGCGTCGTCTGAAAGCACCTCCATCAATTGAGACCAGTTTTCTTCGGCCGCAGCATGCAGGAAGCGTTTGATGATTTGATCTTCGTGCTCAGGCATGACCTCGTAGCGAGGTTTGCCGTTGGAAACTCTCTCGCGGGCGCGCAGGAGGATCTGGCGACAGTTTTCCTCGCTTTTCTCGACCATGCCGGCGATTTCGCTATATTCGCAGTCGAACACCAGACGCAAGAGGAAGACGGCCCTTTCTAGGGGGCTGAGTGCTTTAATGACGATCAACAGGGCTTTGCAAAGCGAATCAGCCAGCTCTCCGTGAGTGTCGAGCGCGTCGGCTTGCGCAAGTTCCAGCATCTCTGGTACGGCCGCCCCAAAATAATCCACTCGCTGAACGTCGGCCGACTGCAGGTGCTTGAGGCAGAGCCGCGTTACGACAGTAGTCAAAAAGGCTTTGGGAGACCTTATTTTCGAATTGTCTGTTTTTTCCCAGCGCAGGAAGCACTCCTGAACCATGTCCTCGGCATCCGCGGCGTTGGCCAGCATGTGGTAGGCAACTCCGTAAAGATGAGGCCTCAGGGACATGAATGCCTCCATCTTGTCAGCCGGCGAATCGATTGTTTGCATAATCAGAATGGAGTGGACTTGTTCAGTTAGAGGGATTTCAAGTATTCGATTAAGTCGCGCTTTTCGCCGTCAGTCAAATTCAATCCGAAGGTCTGGTCGTAGTGCGAGACCACGGAATCCAAATCCGCGAACCTGCCGTCATGGTAAAATCCACCTTTGGTTCGCGTGAAGAGACCGCCCAGAGGCGTGGTCCGGTAGCGTTTATCGGGTGAGCGATTCGCCTGAAAATCATCGATCCCGATTTCGGCGGGCGTGTGCAGGTTCCAACCGGGTTCGGTGAATAGCGGTGGCACATGACAGGTGGCGCAAGTTGCTTTGCCCTCGAAAAGGGACTTGCCTCGTTCCGCGGCGGTGGCGTCAAAGCTGCCCGGCGATGGCTTGGGAACCAGAAGGGCGAGTTGGTAAAACTGCAAGCCCGCGAGCTTGGGTGTGACGAGGTCCTGCTCGGCGCGGACATTCGCAAACCCGAGGCGCGCGGCCACTGGGAAGCTGTTCGTGTCATTGAGACGCGGGTCGTAGAAGCGGCCTGACCCCTGCATTTCCAAATTCGCCACAAAGGCATTCCAATACGGCACCGAACCCCAGCCGGTGTAGGTATGGAGATTCACTCCCCCGAGACCAAAGGCGGGGGGAAGCAGTGTGGCGGCTGATTTGCCGTCGGGGCGAAACGGCTTGCCGTCCATGAGCAACTCGGCGTCGAATTTGCCAGGGCCCCAACTCTGTAGAACCTGTCGCACGGTTGCTTCATCCACCTGCAAGGCATTTGCAAACGGCGCGAGGTTTGGCGCCAGGCTGATAATAACTCCGACGTTCAGATCGCGGTTGGGCCAGCCGTCCAGCCGCTTTCCGATGCCGGGAGCAAAGGAGTTGTCCACAGTGGAATGGCAGAGAGCGCATTGGATACCCATCGAGGTGAGGCGTTTCTGCTGATCAAAGAAACCTGTGACACCTACCACGGCGTTGAGCTCAAGCAAGGCCAAAGTAGTTGCGGGCGCGTTCAGGTCGACCTGTCCTGCGGCAAGCTGGCGCTTGAGTTTATCTGGCAATGCATCAGCATCGACCTTCAGGCCGACAGCCAAGGCGGTGCTCGGACTTACGCCAGGGCCGACGCCACCGAGATTGGCTCCAGCGATAGCCTGGTGCAGCTTGAGGTTGTCGCCCCAGAAAGCCTGGTCTCCAAAGGTGTCGTATCGGAAAGTGCGTCGTCCTTCTGTCACTTTGGCTAAAGCATTGCCCTCGATGGAATGGGTTGAGGGATTACCACGTTCTCCGGCGGCGGGCTCGGCAAAGCCGGGAATGTGGCCGGTGCATAGGCACAAAAGAGCTAACCCGGCGGTAAGACTAAGAAGTCGATTTTTCATAATTTTTGAACTCCCGAGTACTTCGTTCTATAAGGTTAGATCCGCGAAGCGCGTCATTTGTGACAAGGAGGAGTGGATTCTTTGAGATTTTTTTAGGAGCGAAGCTCAAAAGGGGCAGCCTGGAAGAATTTTAGCCGCAAGAAGGCGCAGATCTCGCGAGAAGGGGTGAAGTTCGATAGGGCGTCGGCCATCGTGAGTCTCATTCCCCTCACCCGGCCTCTCCCGCGGGGAGAGGAGAAGCGTTACTCCGCTGTTTTAAGGTTCGAGGATCAGTGGCTTCGAACCCGGTTCGTGGTGTGTTAAGTGAAACTCGCTCTGCTCGCCTCGCTACCACTCGAAAGTGGAGAGTAATTCTTTTTTATTTACCCAGGGCGGCGGCTCGGTGACTCGCCTTTGCCCTGGGCTATCACCTTTCGTCCTTTCAGGACTTAAGATTGGGCTAGTGTCATGGAGGACCGAGTTAATCGGTCGGATGCGCTGTGTCTTATGGATCAATGTTAATAGAAACTGAAAGCAGAAGCGTACTGCTCTCCCCTGGCCCCTCTCCTCGAATGAGGAGAAGAGAAATTGGATCGGACGCATCGGACAGGTCCGACGGATGCCAGTTGGGCGCGGACTTCGGATTTGCTTCGGGGTCGTTTTGTGGGTATTATTCGTTTCGAATCAGCCCTGTGAGCATTCATATAAAAAGTCCACATTTTGTGACTAAGCATTTTGACCAGAGTTGTACATGAACGAGAGATTTTTTGCCAGTGAGAGAAAGCAATGGCTAGGTGGATTGGGGGTGCTCAGTCTTGTTTTGCTCATGAGTGGGCCGCTCTTGGCGGCGCCGCAGAAGGTACTGCACGGGCACGTGCCTACGGAAGTCAGCAAGGCGAAGGCGCTGGAGCGGGTGCATCCGACTAAAAAAATGGATTTGGCGATCGCGCTGCCCTTGAGGAATGGCCAAGCGCTTGATGCTTTGCTCAGCGAGATTTATGATCCGGCGAGTCCGCGTTATCGAAAGTATCTCACGCCAGAAGAATTTGCGGCACAGTTCGGGCCCAGTGAGGAGGATTACCAGAGGGTCATTGCCTTCGCCAATGCGCATGGGTTGACCGTGTCGGGCACGCACGGAAATCGGACGCTGGTAGATGTCTCGGGGACGGCGACGGCGGTGGAACAGGCATTTCGAGTGAAGATGAATGTTTACAAGCATCCAACCGAGGGGCGCAATTTCTTCGCGCCTGAAAATGAACCGTCCGTTGAGCTGCCGCTGCCGGTTCTATCGATCAATGGCCTGGATGATTTTGCTTTACCCCGCCCGATCGCGCTGAGGAAGAATTTCACTAAAAATCCGCCGGCTAAAGCTTATGTGGCTGGGTCTGGTCCGCGCGGATATTATTTGGGGAACGATTTTCGAAAGGCATATGCGCCTGGAGTTGAATTGACCGGCGCCGGGCAGACGGTTGGGTTATTCGAACTGGACATGTACTATCCGGGGGACGTGGCTGCCTATCAGAACCTGGCCGGGTTGCCTAACGTGCCGATCACGACGGTGCTGCTGAACGGTTTCACGGGGAACCCGGGGCTCCAGAACGTGGAAGTGGCTTTGGATATCGACATGGCGATTGCGATGGCGCCTGGTTTAGCGCGGGTGATCGTTTATGCGGGGAAAGTTCCGAACGATGTCCTGAATCGGATGGCCACGGATAACCAGGCAAAGCAGCTCAGTTGCTCCTGGGGTTTTGGGAATTCGGTCGACCCGGCCCGACAACAGATTTTCAAGCAATTCGCGGCACAGGGCCAATCGTTCCTGCAAGCGGCGGGCGACCTCGGCGCATATCCTGGCGCGGTCCCCTCCCCTTCCGATGATCCGTTCGTTACGTGCGTTGGTGGGACCGTCCTGACGACAGGCCCCACTGGGGCATGGGCCTCCGAGAGCGGCTGGCAATTCGGTGGTGGCGGTTACAGCGGAAGCTATACGATGCCGAGCTGGCAACGAGGGATCAGCATGGTTGCAAACCGAGGCTCCACCACGATGCGGAATGTACCCGACGTGGCGTGCATCGCGGATGAGATCTGGATTGTAGCGGATAACGGGTTGCATGGGGTTATTGGCGGGACTAGCGCCGCGGCTCCTCTTTGGGCTGGTTATATGGCATTGGTGAACCAGCAGGCGCAAGCGGCGGGGCAGCCAAGCGTCGGTTTTATCAACCCGGCGCTCTACGCGCTGGGCCAGGGGTCGAGTTATGCTTCGCTGTTCCATGACGTTGTCACGGGCAACAACACGAACAGCAGCAGCCGGACGAATTATTTTGCGGTGCCGGGTTACGATCTTTGCGCGGGTCTGGGAACGCCGGGTGGAAGCAACTTGATCAATGCATTGCTCGCCCCGGCCGGGGCGCTCCGCATCTCGCCGCAATCCGCACTGGTGTTTGCAGGGCCGCAAGGAGGCCCGTTCAGCCCGAGCCAGCAGACTTACGTGCTGACAAATGATTCCAACGCAGCGCTGAACTGGAATCTATTTTCGACGGCCAGTTGGCTACAACTCTCCACCCTGAGCGGAGCCTTGGCTCCGGGGGGCCCGTCGACCTCCGTGCCGGTAACGCTTGCATCGGGAGCTCAGGTTTTACCGGTGGGCAGTTATTCCGGCACGATTTGGTTTACGAACCTCACGGATGGTTTTGCGCAAAGTAGGCAAGTGCAACTGGAGGTTGTGGCACCGGTCACAATCACATCTCAGCCGAGTAGCCAATCAGTCTTCGAAGGAGCAGACGCCACTTTCGTAGTCGGGACAAGCGTCAACGCTTCGCTGTCTTACCAGTGGCGTTACGATAACGGAACCACGGGCCCCACGAATCTTGTCGATGGTCCGCATTTCTCTGGCACCACCAGCAGTACATTGTTGGTCAGCAGCGTCACGCCTCAGCAATTCGGCGCCTATTCGGTCATCGTCAGTAACGCGAGCGGCGCGGTGACCAGCTCGAGCGCTTTGCTCACGATCACCCCCTCAAAACCTGTCATTGTCGCGCAGCCTATCGATCAAAACGCCTTGCCTGCCCAAACCGTAATCTTGACGGTGAAAGCCGTGGGCAGCCAGCCGATCAGCTACCAGTGGCGTAAGGATGGGGGGGGCCTATCGGACACCTTGCGTTTTTCCGGTACGCAGAGCAGCAAATTGACGATTAGCAATGTTTCGGAGGCCGATGCCGGCGGGTATTCTGTCGTGCTCACCAACCCCCAGGGAACCGTTCCGAGCGGCACTGCCACGTTGACGATTGGCTCGGTGACTGCGCCGAACATTGTCATCGAGCGGCTCTACTCGTTCCAGGGAGACGCCGCAGGGGCGAACCCAAACGGCTTGATGCAGCACAGCTCCGGCAACTTCTATGGCACGGCCCTGAACGGTGGGGCGAATGGGTTCGGGACGGTCTTTCGCATGAACAGCGCCGGAACAATGACTCCGCTTTATTCCTTCACCGGCCAGAATGATGGCGCGGATCCGTTGGCCGCGTTGACGGAAGGCATCGATAACAATCTCTATGGCACTACCTACCAGGGGGGTGCGAACGACAACGGAACGATTTTTCAAATGACGCCACAAGGAGCGTTCTCGACGTTGCAGGCTTTCACAGGCACCAACGGGGCCTTGCCGCTTTCGAAACTCCTCATAGGCACGGATGCGAGTTTTTATGGCACTTCCTACCAGGGTGGCATATTCGGTCGTGGCACCGTTTTCCGGCTGACAGCCTTTAATGCTTTTTCCAGCCTCTATTCTTTCTCGAATGGGTTTGACGGAGGAAATATTGCGGGAAGCCTTTCGCAGGACAAAGATGGAACATGGTTCGGGACCGCGTATAAAGGCGGCGCTTTCGCCAAAGGAACAGTATTCAAAATGTCGACCAACGGGCTGTTGACGACATTGATCTCGTTCAACGGGACTAATGGGAGCTTTCCTTCGGCCGGCCTTACCGCCGCGACAGATGGGAGTTTTTATGGAGTAACCTCGCTCGGGGGAGCATCGAGCAACGGCACCCTCTTCAAGATCACTTCAAGCGGCCAATTGACGAGCCTCTATTCTTTTACTGGAGGAACTGACGGCGGGCGGCCAGCAGCAACGTTACTGGAAGGGAGCGATGGGAATCTTTACGGGACCACTGCTTATGGCGGGACTTACGGCTTTGGCACAATCTTTCGCCTGACCCCGACAGGGGCGCTGACGATTCTTGGTCAGTTTGATGGTTACAATGGCGCGAATCCGCAAGCGGCACTGGTGCAAGGTTCGGATGGCAGGATTTATGGGACCACTCCGAACGGCGGCGTGAGCGGTCAGGGAGTCATCTTCCGTTTCTCGGTGGTATCGGGGCCGGAAATCACGGCACAACCGATGGATCAGACAGTATATACAGGTGCGAATGTGACGTTGAGCGCGGCTGTGTCCGGCACGGCACCGCTACTTTATCAATGGCAGCAGAATGGCGCGAACATTAGCGATGGCGGCAATGTATTCGGAACAACGAACCGTGTGCTGACCCTAACAAACGTCACCGCAGCAAATGCTGCGTTTTACTCGTTGCTGGTGAGCAATAGCGCAGGCTGGGTGAGCAGCGACGTGGCGTATCTGGATGTGATCTCGTCACCGCCATTTTTCGTAAGCCAGCCAGTGAGCCAAACGGTACCGCCGGGAACAAACATCACGCTCTCTGCGCTGGCGCAGGGAGATCTGCCGTTGTCTTATCGCTGGCTGCGGAACGGCACCAATTTCTCGGACAGCGAGAATGTCTTCGGCAGCACGAGCAGCACGCTTAATTTTGTAAAAGTCACCGAGGCAAACAATGGCAGTTATTCCGTGACGGTCAGCAACCATCTTAGTTCCATCACGAGTAGCAACGCGGTGCTAACGGTTATCCCAGCCAGCGCGACGGGCACGAGGCTCACGACCCTTTATAATTTCTCGAGCGACGCAGGTGGCCGCGGTCCGAATGGCTTAACCCTCGGCAGCAATGGGCTTTTGTATGGGACCACTCAATTTGGCCCGTCGAACCGGTTTGGATCGGCATTCAGCTTTTCTCCTTCGGCTCTCTTTACGATGGTTGCGACGTTTGGGTCCCCGAACGGCTCGATACCCAAGGCCAGCCTGGTCCCAGGAAACGACGGGAATTTATACGGCACCACGCGTTCGGGCGGAGCACTTGATGGGGGGACCGTCTTCAAGATGTCGGTGGCCGGCGCAATTACCACTCTTCATTCCTTCACTGGAGAATCCGATGGTGCGTATCCTCAGGCAGCGTTGATTCAAGCCACCGACGGCAGCTTTTACGGGACCGCACAAAATGGTGGCGATTTTGGATTTGGGAACGTCTTCCGCATCCTGCCCGACGGCACATTCAGCACGGTTTATTCCTTTACCGGCGGGGCCGATGGGAGTGCACCCACGGATTCGCTGGTGCAGGCTAAAGATGGCAATTTTTATGGGATGACGCCAGGTGGCGCCCGCGGATTTGGAAATATCTACAGGCTAACCGCTCAAGGAGTGCTGACCACAATTTACACGTTCACGAACGGCACGGACGGCAGCGCGCCTTCAGGCGCTTTGGTCCAGGGGACGGATGGCAGCCTATACGGTGTGACCAAGCGGAATACAATTGCTGGATTCACTTTTAATGGCACGGTCTTCAAAGTGACCACGAACGGGGTTCTGACTACGTTGTATCCCTTTAACTTCGGCGAAGGGGCCATTCCAACGGCCGGGCTCATGCTGGCCAGCGACGGGAACTTTTACGGCACAACGGACAGTGGTGGAGCCAACGCCCTGGGCACGCTCTTCCGGATCAGCCCTGGCGGCACCTACGAAACGCTGGTCTCGTTTGATGGGTTCAATGATGGGTCTCATCCGGGGTCGGCTGTGGTCGAAGGACCGGACGGGAGCCTTTATGGCACCACGACCTCCGGAGGCCCGGGCGGCCAGGGGACTATTTTCCGGCTGCGAGTCACGTCCGCGCCACGCATCACAAGCCAGCCTGCCAACACGATCGCGCTGGTTGGCGAAACGATTTCGTTGAGCGTGGCGGTGGCGGGGGCCCCACCCTTCAATTATCAGTGGAAGAAAGATGGCGTGAATATTCCGGAAGCGACGAATCGCGTCCTGACAATCACGAACGCGGGCTTCGGCAACAATGGGAGTTATTCAGTAACAGTCAGTAATTCGCTGAATTCCATTACGAGCGGCAACGCACAACTCACGGTGGTACTCCAACCAACTTTTCAGAGTGTGAGCGCGAGCAATGGGAATGTGCGACTGAGCTGGAGCGCGTTTGCGGGGCAGCGGTATCGGCTACAATTCAACTCGAGCCTGGGCACGACCAATTGGACGAACACGGGGTCGACAATTACAGCGACCGGCAACAGCATCGTGACCACGAACGTGGCTGGCGCAGTTCCACAACGGTTCTATCGGATACAATTGTTGCGGTAGACCTACTGAGGTGTTTGGAAATTACCCGCTTCCAGCATTCATTGGAAATGTGCCTTGTGGCGTGACACTGGTGGCCGCGATCAACCATGCGCAGGTGGTGTCGGGAAAGCAGCGCCACGAGATTTGATGGCAGGGTGGAAGCACAGGCCAACTGCGCTTCCGATTATTCGCCAAGCAATTGCCGAGGAGAGAGAGGCGCGCCTCTCTCCCCTACCCCAACCTTTTAACGGCGGGATTTCTTCTTTTTTGGGGCGACTTTGGTCTTCCTGCGCGCGGCTGGTTTCTTTTTGGCGACAGGCTTTTTCTTCTTCGCTTTGGTACGTGCCACCTTCACCGGCTCTGGCGCATCGACGACCAGCGGGGCTGCGTCATCGCTATAGACGAATTTGATCCCGAGACGCTGGGCCAAGGGTGAGATGTCGCCGATTTTGAGAGCGGTAACGACCTCCTCCGCGACAGTGTCACGAAATTTCTCGGCGAGCAGATCCTCGAAAGACAAAGTCAACAGAGTGACTGCATCGAGGGCGCAAATTTTAAACTCGGCGTTTGGGGGCCAGCCCCTTCGCTTATCGCTGATTGCTTGAAGCAATTGTAGTCCAGTAGCCATGAAGAAATTATCGGGAAGATCTTTGCGCGGGTTGAGAAAAAAAACAGGTGAAAGGATTTTTTGTTTTCTGTGTCCACTTCAGGGAGGCGTAATGCCCAAAGGCGAGACAGCAAATTGGGCTGAATCAAAGCCAGCCCCGAAACAAGCAAGGTGATTTTGCCCTTGACTGTATATATACAATATATACAGTAGTTCAGTGACTCAGAAAACGGCCAACTGGATGCTGCCACCGATCTCCCCGTCGGCTCCTGGTCCGCTTTACCAACAGATTGTGGATGGGCTGAGGCGCGAGGTGAGTGAAGGCCGGTTGGAGGGAGGCACAGCGCTTCCTTCATTCCGCCAGCTTGCGGAAAAGCTGATGGTGAGCGTCATCACCGTCAAACGCGCCTACGAGGAGTTGGAGCGCGAGGGAATCATCTATCGCCGCCAGGGGCTGGGGACGTTCGTGGCGGAGAATGGCGATGACCGGAGCCGCGCTGGGAAACTGGAGAAGTCGCACGAATTGATGCGCGAAGCCATCCGTGAGTCGAGGGAAGCTGGCTTAGAAGAGCGAGACATAATAGAAATGTTCAGAAGAGCCATGGGAAAACAAAAGTCATGAAAAACAACGCCATTCAAATTCGAGGACTCGAAAAGCATTTTGGCCGATTTCATCTTGGCCCGCTCGATTTGACGGTGCCGCAGGGGGCAGTTTACGGTTTGATTGGCCCAAACGGGGCGGGCAAAACGACCACCCTCGATCTGATCCTCGGGCTGGGCTGTGAGGATTCCGGTTCCATCAAAGTGCTGGGTTTGGATCATCGACGGGACGAAGTGGCGATGAAGCAGCAAGTGGGGTACGCCAGCCCCGACGTGCTTTTCCAGGCGTGGGGAAAAGTTGGAAAACTGCTGCAATTCGTGCGCGGGTTCTATCCTTCCTGGGATGACGCCTACTGCCAGCACTTGCTGACAACGTTGAATGTTGGGCTCAATGAACGCATCCGAGCACTTTCATTCGGTGCCCGTATGAAACTTGGCCTGGTGCTGGCGCTGGCCTGGCGGCCGAGGCTTTTGATCCTGGATGAACCCACAGCGGGCTTGGACGCCGTCTCCAAGAAGCAGGTTTTTGCAGAGTTGCTGGCGGCGGTGCAGGATGAGGAGCGCACGGTGCTTATCTCCTCTCATCATTTAGCGGATGTGGAGCGCTTCGCGGATCACATTGGCATGATTAGGGATGGCAAGCTCCTGTTGGAAGGGCCAACCGCGGAAGTAGTGGAGCGCTTTCAAATGCTCGATTTTGTGACGGAGAATGGCAGAGACCTGGCTTCGGCACCAGGGTTCTTTATTCAAAAGCACGAACGAGACCGCTGGCAGGCTTTGGTAGATACGCAGCTGAACACGAAAGAGGCGATGATGGCGCGCGGGGCGCGTCAAATTACTTCGACTCCCGTGACCCTTGAAGATGTCTTCGTTGCCCTGGCCAGGAAATGAAAATATGAAACTGATCCTACGTGGCTTTTTAGAGCGGTGGCGGATTTGGTACTTGGGTGGATTTGTTTTAGCAACGGTGATGGACCTCGCCCAAAACGTGCTGCCACTGCCGTGGGTGCCCTACCTCCTCGCACCATGGCTCGGCGGCTTGCTGATCATGCTTGATTTAATCTCTGGCGCGGCTGGGCTTACACTGGGATTGCCAATCTCGAGGAAAATGGCGGGACGTGCCTACTGGGTGGTGGGAGTGTGTGTGCCACCTATTTTAATGGTGATGGCACAATGCGTGGCCTTCACGCTGGCTCTCCTCATGGGACTTCCGACCGAACCGGGAAGTCGAAATTCAGACGTGCCGTTCGGAATTTCCGCGACCCTCGGTTGGCAGAGTCTTGGATTAAACCTTGTGGTTTCGCTCGCTCTTTCCAGTTTCAGCACCTTCGCGTGCACGTTTCTACCCATGACCTCAAGCAGGCAATCTGGGAATGAACTGCCCGCCCGCGTTTGGAACCTCCTTTCCGCCGTCGGAATAATGCTGCTATTCAATGCTGCTATGTTCTCGGGGTGTGGAATGCCGATGATCCTGGATTCAGTCCAACGGAGCCCTGCTGCGGCAGTTCCGCTTGGCGCCCTGGTTTTGTTTTTTCTCGTGCTGGGGCATGCGGGTATGGAAGGGATGCTCCTGCGCTGGGCCAGGATGCGTCCGCAAACCTGCGAAGCACCGCGTTGTGAAAAGCAATATCAGCCCGCGGCTGGTTTCTTGAGGACAGGTCTCCCTGCGCTGTTTTTAGATACTTTTGGGCCAACACTAATCATGTCCTTCGCGGTGTTACTTATCGGACTGTATTTTAGAGCGCTGCGAAGCAACTGGGTGTTTGTGCATTACTCCCTGTTTTTCTGCACGATCCTGGCGGGCTTGCGATTCGCACAAAGCATGCGGCCCTTGCGCGCATTGCCGATATCCACGAACAAACTCGCACTTACCCTTTTTCTCCTGCCGATGGCGAACGCGACGCTCTTCCTTGGCGTAGTTATGATTGCCTGGTTGCTGGGGATGGAATTCCAACCAGGGGCGACTCTGTGGACTGCGGCACTTTTGAATGCAGGCCTGGGATCTCTTAGCGGGGCACTTTGCCTCCGTTTTGGGGTGAAGGCACTGGTCTTAATGGCGTTTTTAGGCATTTGGTTGCTCATGGCGTCCATCTTACTGGCAGAGCGCCTGCACCTTGCATCGTTTGCATTTTGGGGGCCGGGGCTTAGTCTGATGGCGATAAGTTTCGTGCTGTTGCGCCGCTGGCTTGGAAACAGCCAGACATATCGCTACCGAGGCGAACCCGCAGCAAGCCTTTGAGGATCTTCGAGCCGTCGCTCAATTGCTCTCAAGCACACGACGGCTTTTGGTTAACCGGCAGACGGAATGATTTTCAACTCCTTGAGGGCGTTGACCAGGAATTGAAAAGCGACGGCGGCGAGGAGGAGGCCCATGATGCGGGTGGCAAGCTTCATGGCGATGGGGCTGAGCCAGCGACTGGAGCGAGCAGCGATGCGGAGCACCCAATAGGTGGCGAATGAAACAATGACGATGGCCAGGTAGACGGCGAGTTTCTGCTGCGGGTTGGTAGCGCGCGTATGCAACAGGATGCCGGTGGAAATCGCCCCAGGGCCGGCCAGCATGGGAACTGCCAGCGGGGTGATTGCAATGTCGTCCTTTTCAATGCCGGCCATGGTCTCCTCGCGGGTTTCCTGGACGGGCGAGCGTTGAGCACGGAGCATGTCCAGGGCGATGAGGAGGAGAACAATGCTGCCCGCCATTTCGAATGCGGGCATGGTGATGCCGAGAAATTTGAAGATATACTCGCCGCCAATGGCGAAGACGAGCAAGACGCCCATCATCACCCAACAGGCCAGCTTAGCCATGTGCACGCGTTCTTCGACAGTGTTACGGGCACTCATGGCAAGAAAGGCCGGAGCGACCGCGAGCGGGTCCACAATCACGAACAGAGAGCTCAAAGCGAGGAAGCTGAATTCCAAAAGTTCGCTGTTCATAGGGAGCACGGGGCTAGAATGGCATCGGTCATGCCATGGATAATCTTCTTATCGGGCGGGCAGATGGTGGCAAGAATTCCGCCGAGTTCAGCGCGCGCGCTGTCGATCTCGCCGGCGACAAAGTAATAGGGACACAACCGAGCGCGACCGGGCATGGGATGAAGCTGGCCGGTCTTAAAATCCAAGTACTGCGATTGCACCAGGCGTGGTTTATGAAAGCGCTGCAGAACGAAGGGAGACTCGGGAAAGCAGCGAATGGCTGTATCAACGGCTTCGCTCCATTCGGCGGTGGAGAGATCGCTTCCGAGATGCACGCCGCGAGCGCCCCAGGCGTTTTCAGAAAAGCCGGAAACCTTGAGAATAAGGTCGCGCTCTTTTTGGGACATGGCTTTCAACTGCTGCCAGTCAGTGATGTTCAGTTCAGGGATGGCGGCGTGGGGCGGTAGCGGAGCGGGATCGACTATCCAGGTGTAGGGGACGAACTTCAGCATGCGCTCGAGGAAAGCTTCCCCAAGATGCTGTCGCCAGAATGGGCGGAGGTTTCGATTCCAGAGCAAGGCAAAGAGCAGTTTCTCCTCGAAGATGGTTCGGGGTGGAGGCGTCAGCCGAATTTTCTTCTCAGCCGCCAACGAGAAAAGCGTCCTGGCGCCAGGAACGTTTGCGAGATCGAAGAGTTCGAAGAATCGGTAAACGGCATCCCCTGCCCCGGGATTGTCGAATGTGGGCGGCTGGAGGAGGAATCGAGCCGGATCAATCTGCGAGGCGAGCCATTGCATTTCCGGACGGTAAGTGGCGGACTCATCGGAAACGACGAGATGCACTTTCGGAGCGTGGCCGAAGATGCTGGTGAAACCTTGGAGCATGCCTTCAGCGCCGCCGAGCGGTTCTGGAGAGCCGGGGACCTTGCGAGCAAGAGTGGAGTAGATTTGATTGAGCCAGGCGGTGAGACCAATGCCGCCGGGGACACTATCGAGCTCGCTGATAACGAATCCTTGCTCAGTGAGGAGAACGTCCGGTCGAATGACACGAGGGACTTCGCTTTTGAAGGCTGCGGAGCGTTGCAGTTCGATCAATTCGGCCGGTTTGCCTTGATCGAGCAAAGCGGCCACCCAGGCTGGTTGTTTGCCATCGATGCTATGGCGGTAAAGGAGGTTAACGGCCTTGTAGAACTGCAGCAGGATGCGACCGAGGCTTTCGAATTCACGGGCGAGCTTTTCACCGACGGGAAAAGGCGTGGGCGAAGTGCGCCAGTCCATGCCGGCAAACAGGCCAGCCGCAGGCATCGACTCCCGGACAAAACGTGCCGAGGCTTCTGGAGAGGCTGGCGTGATGACGTCAGACATAAGTTAAGAATGAGGCGGGCTGGCGGCGCGCGCTAGTTGCGGATCTGGCCCGCCCCAAAACCGATCCATTTGTAAGTGACCAATTCCTCAAGCCCCATTGGGCCGCGAGCGCCGATTTTGTCCGTACTGATGCCTATTTCGGCGCCCATACCGAACTCACCGCCATCGGTAAAACGAGTGGAAGCGTTCCAATAGACCGTAGCGGAATCGACTTCGTGAAGAAACTTTTTGGCGCTCGTTTCGTTTTTGGTGACGATGCTGTCCGAATGCGCAGAGCCGAAGCGGTTGATGTGATCGATGGCCGATTGCACTCCGTCCACAACGCCGACATTCATGATGTAGTCGTTGTATTCGGTAGACCAGTCCTGATCCGCGACCGGTTTAAGATGATCTGCATTCCCCTTGAGCCATTGCTGGCTTGGAGCATCGGCGCGCAGTTCGACTTTCTTCTCGTTGAGTCGTCGTCCGATGGTTGGGAGAAAAGTGGGCGCCACTGATTTATCCACGAGCAAGGTTTCCATGGCATTGCAGACGGCGGGTCGCTGGACTTTGGCGTTCATGACAATCTCCTCGGCCATCTTGAGATCGGCATCCTTGTCCACGTACACGTGGCAGACGCCTTTGTAATGTTTAATCACTGGGACCTTGGAGCATTCGGCGACGGCGCGAATCAGACCTTCGCCGCCTCGTGGCATGCAGAGGTCGACCAAGTGGGTGAGGGAAAGGAGTTCGCGAATGGCTTCACGATCGGTGGTGGGAACGACCTGAATCGCATGGCGGGGGAAACTGGGGAGCGCGTGAGCGGCGGCCTGCACCATTGTTTGCGCGATAATCTGATTGGAATGCATGGCTTCCTTGCCGCCGCGCAGAATCGTGGCGTTGCCTGATTTGAAGCAAAGGCTGGCGGCATCTGCAGTGACGTTAGGCCTTGATTCGTAAATAATCACGACGACGCCAATGGGTGTAGTGACTTTCTGCAGCTTGAGTCCGTTCGGACGGGTGCGTTCGTCGAGGATTTTGCCGACCGGATCGGGGAGAGCAGCGACTTCGCGCAAACCTTTGGCCATGCCGGTGATACGTTTGTCGTCGAGTTTGAGGCGATCGAGCATGGCGGAGCTGAGGCCGGATTGGGCGCCCGCTTCCATGTCGCGAGCATTGGCTTGTTTAATGGCCGCGCTGTTATGTTCGAGAGCTTCGGCCATGGCGAGCAGGCACTGATTCTTTTGAGCCGTGCTCAGCCTGGCCAGCTCACGCGAGGCATCCTTGGCCTGGCGTGCCAGCTCGGTCATTTGATCCGTCAAACTCATCTTGGGGACAGGCTAAGCGGGAAATGTTAAAAAACAAGGTTCAATGGGGATGGGAAGGCGTGGGAGGTACCCCATGGAATATCTTAAGATAGAAAAGATTCTGTCTCACCTTAACGCTGTTCATTCCCCTGCCCGGCTGATAGAACATGGGCGTGTTGCATTCAAATGCCGGGCTTTGGAAATCATTGATCGCGCCGCGTCGTCTTTTCCTGATAGGCGGTCCGTGCGTGATTGAGAGCGAGAAGTTGTGTTTCAGCGTCGCGCGCACTTTGAAGAAGGTGTGCGAGCGATTGCAGGTGACGTTCATATTCAAGGCGAGTTACGACAAAGCGAACCGAAGTTCAGGCAAATCGTTTCGTGGTCCTGGAATTAAGGAGGGTCTGGCGATCCTGGGGCGGATTCGGGATGCGGTTGGAGTGCCGATTCTGACCGATGTGCATTCGGAAGCGGAAGCGACGGCCGCAGGCGAGGTGGCGGATGTGTTGCAAATTCCGGCGTTCCTTTGCCGCCAAACAGACCTGATCCATGCCTCGGTCCGGACGGGCAAAATCGTAAATATCAAGAAGGGCCAATTCCTTTCCCCGCAGGAGATGATCAACGTGGTAAAAAAGGCGGAGGAAGCAGGTGGGAGCAAACTATTGTTGACCGAGCGAGGGACGACGTTCGGTTATAACAATCTGGTGGCGGACATGAGGAGCATTCCGATCATGAAGCGTTACGGATTCCCGGTGGTATTTGACGCCACCCACTCGGTACAATTGCCGGGGGGCGGCGGCGATAAATCGAGCGGACAACGGGAGTTTGCGCCGGTGCTGGCACGATGCGCGGTGGCAGCAGGGGCGACGGGGCTTTTTATCGAAACGCATCCTGACCCGGACCACGCGCTGAGTGATGGACCGAATATGGTTCCGCTCGGCGAGATGCCGAAGCTTTTAAGCTCATTGATCAAAGTGCAGAAGGCCGTGGTTTAACGTGGATGAAGAAGAGCTGCCCTGCCCCACGTCCGACAAGAAAACGTTCCAGCGCGAGCGCCTTGTCCCTGCAAGGCCGCCTGGCGCGAGTGAAAATTTTTCTGTGCGACGTGGATGGTGTGTTGACCGATGGCACAGTCCTGATGGGAGGTGGACAGGAATTCAAGAGATTTCATATCCAGGACGGGCTAGGCTTGAGGGTTTTGCAGACCCAAGGAATTAAAGTGGGTTGGGTATCGAACCGGCCATCCGAGGCTACGAAACAGCGGGCCGAGGATTTAAAAGTGGACTATCTTTTCCAGGGTAAAGGGAACAAAATAGAAGCGGTAGAAACCATTTTGCAGCAGGCGAACCTGGATTGGAAGGACGCGAGCTACATGGGGGATGACGTGGTGGACCTGGGAGCGCTGAAACGGGCCGGGCTGGCGGTGAGCGTTTCGAATGGAATTGAAGAGGCGAAGAGCCTGGCGCATTACGTGACCTGTGCCCGGGGCGGCATGGGAGCCGTGCGCGAAGTGGTAGAGATGATTCTGAGAGCGCAAGGCAAATGGGAGAAGATCGTGGCAGGATTCTTAGGATGAGTCCCAAAGGAGAATTAGCATCTGACGCTCGAAAAGATTCGAGGGTGTGGCGAATTACCCTCGGGCTTTTGATCCTGTTAGTGACTGCAACCTACCCGCAGGAATCACGAGCCCAGGTGCAGATGGGCGGACTGAAGCTGCAGGAGAATTACCCGAAGCGCTTTGTGGGGGACACGAATCGACTGAAATATGCCGTGACGAGCAAGAAAGCTCAGATGGCGGCTCCAAGCCGTTACCGGGCGCAAGGAATGCGGATTGAAAATTTTGCGGAGGACGGAAGCACGAACATTATTGCAGAAGCGCCTGAGTGCTTCCTGAATAATAAAGACAAAACGGCCACGTCGACGAATCGATTGGAATTGGAAACCGGGAACGGTCTGCACATCGAGGGGTATGGTTATTTTTGCCAGCTGACCAACTTTACGCTCTACCTTTCAAACTCCGTGAAGACAAGGATCAGCCGCGGACTGGCGGCGGGAAACCGAGGCATGCTGCCGACGTTGGGCAATGCCGCCACGCCGGGCACGCTGGGCACCGGCGCAGAAACCAACCTGTTCATGACGGTGTCCTCCGACCAATTTTACCTGAACAACAGTTCGAACCTGATTGTTTACACGGGAAACATTCGCGTCGATAGCCCTCAGGCATTCATGACCTGCAGGCAATTGACGATCCAGCGAACGACCAATGGGGCGGTGGACTATATTTTGGCGGATGAGAATGTAGTCATATTGAACAAGGACGACCAGAGCCGCGCCTCGGGCGATCGGGGATATTACAGCATCCATGACGCGCGAGAGACGCTCGATTTGACCGGGCACGCATTATGGCTGGATGGTAATCGTTCGCTGCGAGCGGAAGGGTTTTCGTTCGATCTGAAAGGGGACACCCTACTGGCGACCACGAAAGTGCTGATGAAGATGCCGCGAGGAATGTTCAGTTCGGGGGAATTGTTCCCCGCTTTTGCGGCAGCAAATACGAATCGACCGACGCCGAATTTTACGAATCAGTTTGTGGAAATTCATTCGGATTGGATGAACATCCAATTGCCTGGGACGAATCATTCGCCGAGGAGCCTCACGGCACGGACGAATGTGATGATGCTGAGCCTGGCGGACAAAATGCGCGCGCGTGGTGAAGAAGCCATTTACAATGAGGCGAACGGAATCCTGGAGCTGAAACGGAAGGCGGTGTGGCAAGCGGATCAGCGCGTGGTTTCAGGCGATCAATTACTTTACGATCGATCGAACCGAATTTTCCGAGCCGTGGGCAATAGTTACCTCAAGCTTCCGGTGGGTTCGATGGGGAATCAACCGATGCTGGGCGCAGGTTCAAAAAGCAGCACTAATCAGTACGTAGAAATGACATCCAGCCTGATCGCATTCGACAAAGATACGCTGACATTCCAGGAACCGGTGCGCGGGAGTTTGACGGAAAACGACAATCCGGTGGGCCGGCTGGAATCAGGATTTCTTTCGCTGCAATTCAGCAACCAATTGCAGAACGTGGTCGCGAAAAAGAAGGTGTTCCTGGAGCAATTCCCCACGCTGATGGCGGATGGGAGGCGCGTGAGCAAATCGTTGCGAAGCGAAAACCTAAGCGTGAAGATGGGAACCAATGGCTACGTGCGGCAAATCATCGCCCACGATGGAGTGCACGGAACCCAAAACGCGTGGCAACCGCGCAAGCCGCCAGCGGTGACGACGATGGATGCTGAAAGGGTGACGGTGGATTTTTTTGGGCATACAAACATGGTAAAGGACATGGTGGCAGAAAAGAATGTCACGATTCATTCGGATACCCGAACCGCGAACGGACAACTGGCAGTTTACACGGCCACAAACAATACAGTTTTGCTAACCGGCGATCCCTCGGTGCATAGTCCGGAGGCGGAGATTCCGCAGGCCGATTGGATCAAATGGGATCGCAACTCGAACAAATTCCATTTCTCGAACCTGACCGCGAGGGGCATTCCGAAGTCCTCCAAAACGAATCAAACAAGCTTGCCATCTGCAAAGGTCCCCGAGCAACCTAGTGTGCGTCAACCATGAGCAGCGCGCAGCCACCAATTACAGTGCAGGACCCAGCCAGGATGGGAGTCGCGGGAGCCGCGCCGTTGCTGGCGACAGAGGGGCTGGTGAAGGAGTATGGACACCGAAGGGTGGTGAACGGTGTTTCGATTCAGGTGGGTGCCGGGGAGATTGTAGGACTCATGGGCCCGAACGGCGCAGGCAAGACTACGACCTTCAACATGGTGGTGGGGGTGGTAAAACCCGATGCTGGTTCGGTTCGATTCCAGAACACGGAGGTGCGCAAGATGCCGATGCACGAGCGGGCGCGCCTCGGAATGAGTTACCTGACGCAGGAGCCATCAGTCTTTCGCAAGCTGACGGTGGAGCAAAACATTCTGGCGATCCTGGAAACCTGCGCGATGAGCCGCGAGGAGCGAAAGATTCGCCTGAAATACCTGCTGGAAGAGCTGGATTTGGCGCCACTCGCGAAAAGCAAAGCTTATACCTTAAGCGGCGGAGAAAAGCGGCGACTGGAGATCACCCGGGCCCTGGTGACGAGCCCCAAGCTTCTGATGCTGGACGAACCATTTGCGGGGATTGATCCGATCGCGGTGTATGAAGTGCAAAAGATCATCCGTCGGCTGAAGGATCGCGGTTTGGGGATCTTGATCACCGACCATAGCGTGCGCGAGATGCTCAAACTGATCGATCGAGGGTATATCATCGTGAAAGGCGAAGTAGCCTGCCAGGGAACTGCTGATTTTCTGGCGAATGATCCTAAAGCCCGCGAGATTTATTTAGGTCCTGATTTCAACTTGTAACCATGCAACGCGACATTGTCACCGTGGAACGGTTTTATACCGACCAAAGCAGCGCCCTGGGGCTCCAGCTCCTGGCCGGAGCAAACGGCCTGAAGAGGATTATCCGCGAGCCAACCGTGAACCGCCCCGGGCTGGCGCTGACGGGATTCACCCAATACTTCGCAAGCCGGCGCATGCAGGTGATTGGCAGCGCGGAATCAACGTACCTGAAGTCATTGAGCAAAGAGGAGCGGGAGAAACGGTATGCGGACCTTTTCAGCTTCCGCATCCCCTGCGTGGTCTTCAGCCGGGAAATCAAGCCGGATAAGCAGTTTCTGCGAGCGGCAGAGAAGGCGGACATTCCGATCTTCAGCTCACCCCTGATCACGATGAAGTTTATCAACCTGGCCACGCTTGCGCTGGAGATGATGTTTGCACCGCGTGGCAGCGAAATGGGAAGCATGGTGGATATCCTGGGGGTGGGAGTGATCATTCGCGGCGAGAGCGGGATTGGGAAAAGTGAGTCGGTGCTGGCCTTGATCGAACGGGGTTACAGCCTGGTTTCTGATGACATCACCAAAGTGATGCTGCTGGACGGGCGCGAAGTGGTGGGAACGAGCTCCGAGATCACGCGTAATCATATGGAGGTGCGCGGGATCGGGATCATCAACGTGGCGGCGATGTTCGGGGTGCGGAGCATCCGGCTGGAGAAGCGGGTGGATTTGGTCGTGAGCTTGCGGACCTGGAATGAAGTGCCGGACGTGGACCGGGTGGGGATGGATGAGGAGCATGTTGAGATTCTGGGTGTGAATGTGCCGCATATCACCATCCCGGTGCGGCCCGGGCGGGATTTGGCCCGTCTGATAGAGGTGGCGGCTTTCCAGACGAAATTGAAACTTTCCGGGTATAATCCGGCAAAAGAATTGAACGATCGGCTCATTGCCAAAATGAACCCTGTCAAGCCGCTCTAATTATCCTTTTGCAATCTTTATGCCCGGCGTTAAAGTTCTCCAAACAGATGTGTGCGGCGCGTAAAGCTGAAGACGAAGAGATGAGAATAACCAAAGAGTTGGTTGTGATCAACAAACTGGGTATTCACGCCCGTCCTGCCGCGCTTTTCGTGCGCACAGCCAACAAGTTCGTGTGCGACATCTTTGTGGAAAAGGATGGCGAGAAGGTGAACGGGAAAAGCATCATGGGCTTGATGATGCTGGCGGCGGGGCCCGGGAGCCGACTTATCCTCCATGCCGAAGGCGGAGATGCGGCACATGCGGCAGTGGAACTCGAGGCGCTGGTGAAGCGCAAGTTTGACGAGGAATAGGCGGATTATTTCCGGCCAATTTTTTCCAACAGGCCTGTGGTAGATTTTCCAGGAACGCCCCCAAGCACCACCACCTTTCCCCCCTGCCCCTCCACGAGGCGGCGTTCTTCCTGATTAATCGTGTCGATGGAGTAATCGCCGCCTTTCGCGTACACGTCGGGTTTGATTTCCGAGAGCAAACGCATGGCATCTGGTTCGTAGAAGACGAAGACGGCGTCGACGCTGGAGAGAGCGGATAAGACGGCAGCGCGATCCTGTTCGTTATTGACGGGTCGGTTGGGACCTTTGATTGCTTTGACGGAGGCGTCGCTGTTGACGGCGACGAGGAGGGCATCTCCCTCTTTTCGCGCGGCATCGAGATAGGTGACGTGGCCGAGATGGAGAATATCGAAGCAGCCATTAGTGGCCACGAGCTTGCGGCCCTGCTTCTTCAAGGCTCCCCTCCAATCCTTTAATGCTTCCCAAGAGAGGATTTTTTCACGAAAGTTCATTCGATTCATCTTGCTGAATGCAGCGACAGATTGGCAACCGATTTCAACTGGGCCGCGCCTGAATACATGGTTTAACCCAAAGAAGCGGGCTTGTTTTTTCAAAAATTGAGCAATAGACTGAGCTTATGAAGAACGATGTAGTGCCTGTTGAGATCCGGGGGATTCTCCCGGCCAACAGTGGTTGCGCCATCTTCATCGGGAACGATGAGAAGGTATTCGTGATCCAGGTGGAGCACAATATGGGCGCCGTCATCGGAATGTTTCTTCGTGATACTCCCAAGGAACGGCCCCTTACCCACGATTTGATCAACAGCATTTTCAAGGGGTTCAACGTGGCGGTGGAGAGAGTGATCATTACTGAGTTAAAAAACTCGACGTATTTCGCGCGTCTTATCCTCCAGCAACAAAACGAGCTGGGCCGAAAGATTGTGGAAATCGATGCGCGCCCCAGCGATTGCCTGGCGCTGGCCACAGCCCAGAAAAAGCCGCTTTTTGTTTCTGCTTCGCTCTTCAGCCAGGTTGAGGACATGTCGAAATGGCTGGAAGAGATCAACGAAAACGGCGGCGAAACCGAATAACCGCCTTTCATGCCCCCAGCAGCCACTTCCCCGGCTCCTTTGATCCTTCTCCAGGGGGACGATGAATTCGCCGTCAAGCAACGGGCACGTCAGGTTTTTCAGAAATGGTCCGAGGAAGCAGGAGGGATGGACCATGAAATCATTGATGCGCAAGTGACAAACAGCGGCGAAGCACTGAAGGTGCTGGGGCGATTGCGCGAGGCGCTGCAAACCCTTCCTTTTTTCGGCGGTGCCAAGGTTGTCTGGTTGCAAAACTGCAACTTTTTGGGTGATGAGCGGGCGGCTTCCGCAGCAGCCGTAACAGAAACTCTCGCGGAGATTGCACAGGAGTTGAAAGCCTTTTCCTGGCAGGGCGTACGCTTGCTGATCAGCGCAGGGAAAGTCGATAAACGGAAGACCTTTTACAAAACGCTGGAAAAACTGGGGAGTGTCGAGACCTTCGCGGCGTGGAGCATGGATGACAAGGATTGGGTGCACGAGGCAGAGTCGGCCGCGGAGAAATTGTTGCAGTCGCGCAAGAAGACGTTCTCGGATGAAACTTTGAAAACGCTGGTCTTGAGCGTGGGGCCGAACAGCCGCCAATTAATGAGCGAGATTGAGAAGCTGACGTTGTATGTGGGCGAGCGGGCTGAGATTACGCTGGAAGACGTTAAAACGATTGTCACCCGAAACAAGCAAGCGCGAGCTTTTGCGTTAGGGGATGCTTTGGGAGATCGAAACCTGCCTGAGCTTTTGAGGCGGCTGGATGAAGAACTTTGGGAGATGAACTTTGACTCGCAAAAGAGCGAGATTGGGTTGCTCTATGGGCTGATTTCGAAGGTGCGGGCGATGCTTTTCCTCAAGGAAATGGTGCGAGAGGGGTGGATAACGGCGGAGGGAGAACGGGATTATAACCGTTTTAAGGGGCAATTGGCGCGGGTGCCGACGGACCAATTCCCTGAAGATAAGCGCTTTAACCCCATGGCCATTAATTCCTTTGTGCTATTTAAAGCGGCTCCACAGGCGCGCCGATATTCTACGGAGGAACTGGTGCGGGGCATGGAACTGCTCCTGGAATGCAACCAGCGCCTGATCTTTAGCAGTCTTGATGAATCGCTTGTTTTACAGCAAACCCTGGTGCAAATTGTGCGTGGCCAGTCCGAATCGCAGGCAGCCAGCAAAAGCACCAAAGCGGCCCCATGAGGAAATCTGGATTTTATCGAAGCTCAGGCCACAGCAATTGACATGAAACCTTCTGCCAACAATTTATCGGTGTGGGTCGGGGAAAGTGGGGTGTGCATTAAGATCGAAGGCAGGGCGAATTTTACCTCGAGCGTTGATTTCAAAACCCTGGTCCATTCGTTGTGGCAGCGGGGGCATCACCACTTCGTATTGGATCTGACGGACTGCATGCTGATGGACAGCACTTTTCTGGGTGTGCTGGCAGGGCTGGGGCTGCAGTTCAATAACGGGGCGGCGAAGAAAGACTGCGATGAGACCCCGATCGAACTTTTAAATCCGAACGCACGCATTGCGGATCTGCTGGAGAACCTTGGGGTGGCTCATCTCTTCCATACGCTGGCCGGAAAATCTGAAGCCAAAGCGGAGCAATTAGTGCCCGTGGAACAGCCGGCCGCAAACGTAAGCAAGACGGAGATTTCCCGGACTTGCCTGGAGGCTCACAAGATTTTGATGGATATTAATCCAGCAAATATTCCGAAGTTCAAGGACGTGGCCCAGTTTTTGGCTGAAGACCTGAAGAAGGTCGAGAGCAAGTAAGCCGCAAATCAAGAATTACAAAGGCGGCACGGATTTATTCCAGGCTTCTTCGCGCAGGATCTCATACATTTCGATAGCGCTGTACTCGTCATAGAGGCGCATCAACTCGGTTTCGGCTTCCTGCCAATTCTCCATGTTCACGGCGCAACCCTGGTCCATGCGGACCATGAAGGCCATGGCGACCACTTCGTTCTCTGGAGCTCGTGAAGCACTCATGAATATACTATCGGCGTGTTGGAGAATGTCCTCAATGGGTAAAAGTAGGAGTCCTGAATTGCGCAGAGTCCCCTGCCCGGAGGCGGTTTAACCCCAATGGGTTTTGGGGTCTAAACTGCTATCTTTTCGACATGAAAAAGATGCCTGTTGTTTCGGCTAGTGCTTTTTCCCACGGGTTCCTGCTGCTGCTCGGATCATTGCTATTAACGGGTTGCGCAAGCAATAAACAGGAGCCAAACCTTACGCCCATTGGTTACGCCTCGGGATATCCATTTTATGCCGGTGAATTTGGGGGCAGCCTGGATTTGTTGAAATCCTTTCTGCATGGGCCAACACTTCCAGGCGAAAGCAATTACTTTATCGACATGTGGGATAGTGATGAGTTGCAACACTATGCGCGAGAGCATGGACTTACCAATAATCACAGTTTGTTTGTGATCTCGCATGCGGAAACACTTCAGACAGAACAGGGGCCGAGATTTGCTTATTTTCCTGACCGACACCATTGGCCTCGTCCAAAAAAGCCACATTACTCAGCGCGAGATTTGGCGCGAGTTCTGGGGCCTGCAAAGGCCGCCACAATTCATAACCTTGTGATAGCCGGATGTGATGTTGAGAACTCTTTTTCAATTGGCGAGTTAAGACATAATTTTCCCAACGCCACGAACATTACGCATTCCATGCCGGGCAACAACGCACACGAGCAACTCTTCAGGCACGCGCTGTCGCTTTCATCAAAAGACATCAAGACACTTTACGAATTACCTGATCAATTTGTGGTAGGTAACTTCAGCAATAAGTGGCAGCGCAAAAAGATTCGGCCTTATGTGGCTGAACTTTTCCGCAGGGGGGAAAAAGGGCCGTATAAAATTCAAACCGCAGGGCGGGAGATGCTGGTCAACGAAGCGACTTATTGATAGGTGTGCGAAGGAGGCCGAGTCGAGAAACTCAGTGCTGCCGGAGTTCAGAGCCCTATTCCCCTCGCTGGTCTCCGACAGCACTGGTTCCGCACATTACTGGCAAGCTGAGAAGAGCCAAAGGAGGAATTCACCCCAGCAAAAGTTGTTGCGCTAAACCACTATTTAGCTCAATAACTTTATAGGGTTCTATGGCTACATACGTTTACGAGACTATCCCAAAAAATGCGAAGGTGCGTCCACGCCGGTTCGAGGTGGAGCAAAAGATGAGCGATCCGCCCTTGAAAGTTGACCCGAAAACGGGGGAACCGGTGAAGCGCGTTATCGTTGGCGGAAGCGGCCTTGTGACGCATGGGGCTGGGATTCTCTCGATGAACGTCAAAAGAGGCCGCTAACGCGTAGGTGATTTGATTTAGCCCGGGGGAGGTGGGTTCGGCGAAAGCCGTTGATTTCTCTTTTCAAAACGAGAAAAAAGCAACATTCTCCGCGGCGCCAAATGAAAGCCGCCGTCCTTTACGGAAAAGAGTCGGTACGAATCGAACATGTCCCGGAAGCGAAGTTGAAGCCGGGAGAGGTTCGCCTGCGTATCGAAGCTGCATTAACTTGTGGCACGGACCTGAAGGTTTTCAAACGAGGCTACCATGCAAGGATGATTGTTCCTCCTGCGGTGTTCGGGCACGAGTTGGCAGGAGTTATCACCGAAACAACGCCAGAGGCCAAAGGTTGGGCATTGGGAGACCGTGTGGTGGCTGCAAATTCGGCTCCCTGTGGCGTTTGCTATCATTGCGGCCACGCGCAGGAAAATCTGTGCGACGATTTGCTTTTTCTAAATGGCGCTTATGCCGAGAGCATTGTCCTGCCCCAAAGATTGGTGGAAAAGAACCTCGTGCGACTGCATGCGAAAACGGCTTTCCCTGATGCGGCGCTGACAGAACCATTGGCTTGCGTTGTGCAGGGTGTGGAAGACTTGAAGTTACGGCCAGAACAACACGTTTTAGTGATTGGTTCAGGTCCAATTGGGCTGATGTTTGTGCGGCTTGCGAAATACCTTGGCTGCCAGGTTTCGCTGGCGGGCCGCGGTGAAAGTCGATTGAAAGCGGGTCGGAAATTAGGGGCACAAACGATTTACGACGTGAGTAAAGGCGAACTCACGGCTATCGCCAAGCCCGCTGCGGGCAATCCCTTCGACGTGGTTGTCGAAGCCGTTGGAAAGCCCGAGACGTGGCAGGCGGCTGTGCAACTGGTCCGCAAGGGAGGCAAGGTTAACTTCTTTGGCGGATGTCCGACGGGAACCACAGTTACGTTGGATACGGGACTTCTGCATTACTCGAGCATTTCATTGCTGGCCAGTTTTCATCATACGCCTATCGCGATCCGGAAGGCGCTGAGCTACATCGAAAAGGGACTGATTTCAGCGGAGGATTTTGTGACTGGAGCTTGCGAACTTTCTGAATTGCCGCGGCTTTTTCAAAGCATGGCGGAGGGTAATCGCGCGGTAAAAACCCTGGTGACCGTGGAACGCTGAAATCTCCCTCCTACCGCAACCTTCGAGCCTGTTGTCCTTTTCGCTTCATCCCCCTTATAGTTACGGAGCTGTATTGACGTCATGAAAAGCGAAAATTCGACACAACCCACCACTTCAAATGCGGCGGTAATTTCCTGGGTCGCAAAGATGGTGGACCTGTGCAAACCCGCGCACGTGCATTGGTGCAATGGTTCGGTGGAGGAAAAAGATGCATTGACCGCCGAAGCAGTGGAGCGGGGGATTTTGATCCGGCTGAACCAGGAGAAGTTGCCGGGGTGCTATTATCATCGTTCCCATCCGAACGATGTGGCGCGAGTGGAGCAATGCACCTTTGTCTGCACGGACAGCGAAGAGGAAGCGGGGCCAACCAACAATTGGCTACCTCCTTCCACCATGTACCAGCGTCTTTATGGGCTATGCGATGGGGCCATGCGGGGTCGGACCCTGTATGTGGTGCCTTATTTAATGGGGCCGCCGGGGTCGCCTTTGGCCAAGGTTGGAATCGAACTGACCGATTCCATCTATGTTGTGCTGAGCATGCGCATCATGGCGCGCATGGGAGCGATCGCATTCGAGCAACTCGGCCAGAGCAACGATTTTAATCGGGGACTGCATGCCATGCTGGATTTGAATCCAGAACGTCGCTTCATCGCGCACTTTCCTCAGGATAACACCATCATTTCGGTAGGGTCCAATTATGGTGGCAATGTGCTGCTCGGGAAAAAATGTCTCGCGCTGCGGATTGGGTCTTATCTCGGTCGGAAAGAAGGATGGTTTGCCGAGCATATGCTTATCCTCGGCGTGGAATCTCCGAAAGGCGAGAAGACATGGGTGGCTGCGGCTTTCCCCAGCGCGTGTGGCAAGACGAATTTTGCCATGATGGTGCCGCCGGAGCATTTCAAAGGGTGGAAGATCTGGACTTTGGGTGATGACATCGCCTGGATGCGACCGCATGCGGACGGGATGCTGCATGCGATTAATCCTGAGAGCGGATTTTTCGGCGTGGCGCCTGGAACGAATGCACAGTCCAATCCGAATGCCATGCGGGCGATACAGCGGGATACGATTTACACCAACGTAGCGCTCACGCCGGACCTTGATGTATGGTGGGAAGGAAAGGACAATAATCCCCCGGCGGAAGCATTGGATTGGAAAGGAAACCGTTGGACACCTGATTCGAAGGAGAGAGCAGCGCATCCGAATAGCCGGTTCACCGCGCCGCTTCGAAATAATCCGATGTTCGCGCCTGAATTTGACGATCCCAATGGCGTTCCGATCAGCGCCATAATTTTTGGCGGACGGCGTGCAACAACCCTGCCCCTGGTCTATGAAGCATTCAACTGGGTGCACGGCGTATATTTGGGAGCAACAATGGGATCTGAGACGACCGCAGCGGCTGCCGGGCAAGTGGGCCAGGTCCGGCGCGATCCCATGGCCATGCTGCCGTTCTGCGGCTACAACATGGGATTCTACTTTCGGCATTGGCTCAATATGCGGAAGCGGATCAAGAATCCGCCGCGAATTTTCAATGTGAATTGGTTTCGCAAGGGAGAAAATGGACAATTCATCTGGCCTGGATTCGGCCAGAACATGCGCGTGTTAAAGTGGATTTTAGATCGGGTGCACGGCCGCGCCGGGGCGCAGGAAACGCCGCTGGGTTGGGTGCCGCGCGAACAGGATTTTGATTTAGCAGGGATGCAAGACTTCACAAAGCGAGATTTTGAGAAGGCCCAGGCGATTAACATCGAGGAATGGCGCCGCGAAATCCTGTCTCAGGACGAGTTGTTCATGAAGATCTATGCTTTCATTCCAAAGGAAATGATCTTTCAGCGCGAGCTGCTGGTGGCGCGCTTGTGACCTACGCTGGGGAAAGGACCGTATTTTAAAATTGCAGGGCTGTTGCGAGGCTGATCGGAGATGATCGCAGAACAATCGAGTGCCGTGGCACGGTGCAAGAGGCGGCTTGGAATTCGTCATGCGCTGCACGTGCGGGCTGCGGAATACTGGCTGGCCCTCGGAAATATTGAAGAAGCTTCTCGAGAACTGGAAAGCATCCAATGGAGCCGACGGAAGCATCCCAGAGTCCGCGAACTTCAGAGTGAAATCGAAGCACACACAGAAATGGTAAAGCAGGTGCTGCGGGACGATTGCATCCTCGAACCATTCTGGGATCGGGAGTAGAAAAGTTGTTCGCTAACCGCGCGCCTTTTTCTTGCGTGGACTTGATTTGGCTTCGTCCAAACTCTTTTGCAAGACATCGAGTAGATTGATCACGTTTGGGCCGGCTCCAGCGCTTCCCCTGGCCGAGGTTTTGCCTTTCGTGGATTTGCCCCCTTCCCTGACTTTGCGATCAATCATCTGAAGGAGCGAAGTGCTGTAATCGTCTTTGTACTTTTGCGCGTCCCAAGTGGTGGTCATGGAATCGACGAGCGTTTTGGCCATCTCCTTCTCTCGTTTGTCGGGTTTCTCGTCCCTTGGAGATTGCAGGCCTTCCGTGGAGACAATGTCATCGGCGAAGTGCATTAATTGGAGCAGCATGAAGTCGCCATTGGGCTTAAGGGCGGCGAGATGCTCCTTGGTTTTCAAGACGACTTTGGCAATCCCGATTTTGCCGGTTTCCACGAGGACTTCCCGAAGGAGCAGGTAAGCCTTATGACCTGATTTTTGGGGCTCGAGGTAATAGGGCGTGTCGAAGTGGATGGGATCAATCTCAGAAAGTTCGATGAAATCGACAATGTGAATGGTCTGAGAGGTTTCGCCATCGACCCTCTTGAAGTCCTCCTCGTTGAGCACGACAAATTTTCCTTTTTCATATTCATAACCCTTTGCGACCTGATCCCACGGGACTTCCTGGCCGTCTGCTTCCCCGACGCGTTTGTAGTTGATCGGACTGAGATCACTTTTTCGAAGCATCCGGAATTTGACGCCCTCTTTGCGGACGGCCGGATAGAGCGCGACCGGAATATTCACCAATCCGAAGGTGACTGCCCCTTTCCACATCGCACGCATTAACAGAGCCCTCCGATGCTCCGGTTCTCGCGGTGATTGAAAGTGACTGGAACTGAATGTCTGGCGAGCGGGAGGTGGAAAATCCGTGGGCAGGTGGAAAACACGACTATAAATCCTTCTGCCATAACTAACCGTCGGCTGGAAGGCAGTTTACGGCAAAGGCGACTTATTCACGCCCATCATAGCATAAGTGACTGAACCCTAGTGAGTTGCGCGAAAAACATTTCCTGTTGTGAGCATCTTTCCACAGGGATGGCAGGAAATGAGCGTGGTGGAAAATCTCGCGAGCGACTAGTAGGAAAGCAGGAGCGCTGAGGCTTCCGCAATTGCATTCTCTTTTCGTTCCTGCTTTCCAACAGGTACTAGAGCGGAGCGGACGAGCGGGAGGGTTGATAATAATTGCTTCAGAGATCCCAAAGATGTTGCGGTGAGGATCGCATTGGCCTGATCTGGTTTGAAGGTTTCGAATGCAGCGAGCCCGATCGCAGAGCCCATGGTATCAACAACACAGCCTCCGGCGTTCTCGGCGGGACGCGCAAACCTTACCTGAAAGGCGTCGGGCGCATTTGTGACCAAGCCAAGCACTGAACCATTCTGTTGGGTGATTTGTGCGGATTTCCAATCGTCGTTATTAAATGTTGGAACCAGGACTGCGGAGCCGCGCCCAGGAGATGATGAGATAGAAATTGGAAGCGCAGAAAAAGCTCCCTCCACTTTGTAAATAGCCAGATCTGAAGCGATGCTGCCTTTGACAAATCGCGCAGGCATCAACCCACTTTTATTTTTTAACATGATTTTTTTCGCGTCGCGTGTGACGTGCATTTTGGAGAGGAAATAACCATCGGGGGTGATGAAGAAGCCAGCCTCTATCGATTTGGGGGTTGGACTATCGTCCTGGGATTTGCGACCGGCCGCATCGCCGACGACAGGGCGAAAAGAACCGGTGCGATATTCTCCCTCGGCGACCTGTTGCAGCGACATTGTTTCAGCCAGCTTCAGTCGCTCTTCATTGGCAGAGTTATCGCCGCCAGCAGCAGCCAGGGAGAGCCACTTGTAAGCTTCGATTGGATCTTTCGCCACGCCTTGTCCCGAAGCGTAAATTCTACCGAGGGCGGCCTGCGCCCGTGTGAACCCCTGGCCGGCTGAGAGTTTGTACCAGGCGAGAGCCTGAGCTTCATTTCGAGTCGTGCCCCTGCCCTGCTCGTAAAATGAGGCGAGGATGAATTCACCCAGGGAATTTCCCGCCCTGGCCGAGCGTTCGTACCATTGTAACGCCTCGGCGTCGTTCTGTGGGACCGAGTAAAGGCCTTCGGCAAAGACATTTCCCAGGGCGATTTGCGCATTGGCATCACCAGCCTGGGCCTGCGCGACAGTGTTCGAGAAAGAAGGTTCAGCATTTTTGGCGTTGCGCAGAGCTTCATTAATGGGAGTGGGCTCAGCGGCCAGAACCCAGCAAACCGCAGTAATGGACATCAGTAAAATGAGCAGCCACTTTTTCATATCTGTTTCAAAATCGAACCTTTACGGAGCGAAACTATAAGGACCCGGATTCGAGAGGCAATCAGGAACCGAAAGCAATTCAGGATCTTCAGGTGGCGAGAGGGGCACTTCCGAACTAATTTGGCTTTCCATGAATTGGCCCGTTTGGTTCCATGTGATCGAACCAGAGGGATTGAAATATGATGGGATGTGAACGATCCATTAACCAAGCGTGTCGGCGCTTAATCCAGAGCGCCCTGCTGGCATTTGCCGGCGCGTTATTGGCGAAAATGCCTGCGCATGGGGCAACGGCCGTTACCAGAGGGAATGAACCGGCGGCGCCACTGTTTTCGATTGAGGGAGGATTTTATACGAAGCCCTTCAAGTTAATACTGAAGGGAGCTAAAGGAGAGATCCATTACTCCAACGACGGATCGGAACCGGATAAGAACGCCGAGGTGTTTAAATCGCCCATTGAGATCACGAATTCGACAATCATCCGGGCGAAGGTTTTCTATCCGGATGGTTCTTCCAGCGAGCCAGTGAGCCAACGTTACTTGCTGGCCAGTGAGGAAGTATTGAATTTTAAATCAAGCCTGCCACTCATCGTAGTGAACAGTTTCGGCGGGGAAATTGATTCGGCCGAGAAAATTTTCACCAGCTTGACCGTAATCAGCAATGCGGTCGGCCAAAAAGCACTGGGAACGGCAGATCGCGCGGACCACCTGGCATTTCTGCATGTGCGCGGCCATTCTTCACTCCGGTATCCAAAGCATTCCTATGCCGTAAAGCTCTTAAACGAAATGCACGAGGCGCAAAAGTCGTCGCTGCTCGGCCTGAGCAAAGACTCGGATTGGGTGCTGTATGGACCTTACCCGGACAAGACTCTGCTGCGGGACATGTTGGCGTATGATTTGAGCAATGCCATGGGAAGATGGGCGCCTCACGGACGCTTTGTCGAGGTATTCATCAATGAAGGGAAAGGATTTCTGACGATGGCTCATTATGCCGGAGTGTACGTGCTGCTGGAAAAGGTCAACCAGGGAAAGGAGCGAGTGGATATCAAAAAGATCTCGATCGCATCGAGCCGGGAACCGGAGCTTTCCGGCGGATACATCTTCAAGAAAGATCACACTGGAATTACGGAGCGAAAGAAGTTTGGAGCTGAAGGACCGCCCCAGGCGACGCAGGTGACCGACCGGACGGGCTACCCTACCCCGCCGGGCGGATTCCCGGCAGATCCTGCGGGCTTCCTGCCTCCTTATGGAAAGGCATCGAACAAGCCTGTCCCAACAAAAGTTTCAAAACCGGTGAACGCCAATGCCAATGCGAAGACAAAGAAGCCAAAAACGAAGGGTATTGATCTCAATCAGCCGCACACCAATTATTTGGCTCTTGACCTTCGCGAGGGAACACGGGCGGCACTAACCAGCGAGGTTCAGGACGAAGATGGATTTCGCACCAGCCTGCAAAGGAACCAATTCTATTTTCACGAGCCTGAGCCCGATGACATTACGCCCGTCCAGCGGGCGTGGCTGAGGGACTACGTTAATCGATTCGAGACCGCGCTGTACGGTCCTGAATTCACGCATCCGACAAAAGGGTACCGGGCGTATATTGATTCTGATTCGTTTATCGATCACCACCTGCTTGTGGAAGCGACCAAAAATGTGGACGGCTTTCGATTTAGCACATTTTTCTACAAGGATCGCGGTGGCAAAATCAACATGGGTCCGGTGTGGGACTGGAATTTGAGTTTCGGGAATGCGAGCGGCAAGCAGGGTTATATGCCAGAGCATTGGTTATGGCCGCAACTGGATGATCAGCAATATTCGTGGTTCCGTCGGCTATTTGAAGATCCGGACTTTGGCCAGCGCTATGTGGATCGGTGGGCGGAGCTGCGAACCAATGTGCTGGCCACATCGAATGTGTTTGCGCGCATCGATGCGATGGTGGCCCAACTCAAGGAGGCGCAGGCGCGTAATTTTACCAAGTGGGAGATTATGGGGGTCGATATCAGCCCGAATTACTTTGTCGGCGGCACATACGGGGAGGAGATTGACTGGATGAAAGAATGGACGGGCAAGCGGCTGGCCTGGATGGAAGCTCAGTTCCTCGCGGCTCCTCGCCTTCAGCGCGGAACGACTTTGGAAATGAAGGCGGCGGTCCCCGAAGCAAAGATCTACTATACCCTGGATGGAAGCGATCCCAGAGCCTCGGGTGGAGAACCCGCCGGCACGGCGAAGGAATATCAGGCGCCGATTGCGACCCCGAAGTCAGGGAAGATTATTGCCCGAACCCGAAGCGGAGCGCGCTGGAGCGCCCCGGTATCGGTGAGCGGAAGCTGACGAGCCCACTAATTATTTGGGCTCAACGGGCGCGGGCGCCACGGTGGCCAACTGGGCGTTTTTCGCCTTGGTCATCGCCAGCCGGGTGCTCACTTTAGCTTCGACTTTTTGGCGACTGGCCAAATCCTGCTGCGCTTCCCAAAGGCGGAAGCTTTCTACGGCCGGCCAGGCGACCAGGGCGAGCAGGACAACTGTCCGAACCAGATTTTTCTTATTCATAGCGACAATAGACAAGAGTTAATTCTACACAGAGGTTATCGGCAGGATTTTAGAAACCTTAAGCGGCCGCCTTCTCCAACCTGTTCGGGCAAGGTCGTTTACAATGGATTGACAGGTCTTGCGCCAGCCATAAGGCTACCCTTCCCATGGCTGAATCAGGTCGAACGAAATTCGAAACCGAGCTGCAGGTGCGGCCAGATGACATAGACATGAACCAGCATGTCCACGGAAGCCGGTATTTCGATTACGTACTGGCGGCCCGTTACGACCAGATGGAGCGGTGTTACAAGATGTCCATGGAGGAATTTATTAAGGCGGGCTTCGGGTGGTACGTGAAGACGGCCCATGTCGAATACAAGCGCGCGCTGGCGATGGGTGATACGATGATTGTACGCACCTGGGTCGAATCGCTGGAACGGACCGGTGTAACCGTCCATTTCCAAATTTTAAAAAAGAGCAATGGCAAAATCGCTTGTGATGGTTACTTCACCTACACCATGATCAACCTGCAAACCGGTCGCGCGGAGGTCATCCCCGACTGGATTATCGCCAAGTACTCGATCTGAGGCAATGGAACTGAATATTCAACCGCCCGAACCGAAGCGCAAAGACTGGCGGATTGGAGTGCTGGGGAGCGGATTCATTGTAAACGATTGCCACTTGCCCGCGTATCGCAAGGCGGGCTTATGTCCGGTGGCGATCGCCTCGCGAAGTCATGAGAAGGCGGCCACGGTAGCGGCCACGCATCAAATCCAAAAGACTTATTCGAGCTATGAGGCTCTTCTGGATGATCCATCGATTGAGGTGCTGGATATTGCGGTTCCACCCAACGCGCAAGGAAAACTGATCCGTGAAGCCTGCGAACGGAAAACTGTTCAAGGCATCCTGGCGCAAAAACCGCTGGGCACGAATTACGAGGATGCCCAACGATCAGTAGAGGCTTGCGAGGCCGCTGGAATTACTTTGGCGGTGAATCAAAACATGCGCTACGACCAATCGGTGCGTGCCGGTAAAACGTTGCTTGGAAACGGAACCATTGGAGAACCAATTTTTGCCACGATCGATATGCGCGGCATTCCACACTGGATGCCGTGGCAGAAGGAACTTGGTTGGGTAACCCTTCGGATCATGTCCATTCACCACCTGGACACGTTTCGTTACTGGTTTGGCGATCCGCAGCGCATCTTCTGCAGCGTAAGATCAGACCCGCGGACCACCTTTCCTCATACGGACGGTATTTGCACTTACATCCTCGAATACGCGTCTGGCTTGCGCTGCGTGGGCATCGACGACACATGGACTGGTCCTGCGAAAGAGGGGTGCCCGGGGGACATTCGGATCCAATGGCGCATCGAGGGCCTGAACGGAATAGCCCTCGGGGATATCGGTTGGTGCAAGACACCGTATACGACCCCCTCGACTTTACGTTACGCGGCAAAGGGTGACGTTTCATTTCATGAGCCGAAGTGGAGAGAAAGCTGGTTCCCGGATGCATTCGCCGGTACGATGGGGCAACTCCTGCTTTCCCTGGAAACCGGCACTGTCCCGGCCATCAGCGGAAGGGATAACCTCCAGACTATGGCCCTCGTGGAAGCGGCCTACCGCAGCACAGCGGAGCACCGTGCGATCGAGATTTCCGAAATCACGAATGGTACCAACCCCGGTCCGCGAGCAACTCCTGGCCGGTTATAGCGCGACTGGAATCGCTGGCCAGAAATAGAATTACCTCGGCCAGATCCTCCGGTTGAAGCAATTCAGGAATGCACTGAGAGCGAAGAATGGTTTTGCGCGCGTCCGCGGTGACATACTCGCGGAGTTGCCTTTCAGTCATGACCCATCCCGGCGAAACGGTATTTACCCGAATTTTTCGAGGGCCCAATTCGCGCGCAAGGGAACGCGTGAGGCCAATGATTCCGGCCTTGGTAGTGACGTAGGAACTCATGCGGGCCGGACCCTGATGAAAGACAATGGATGCCAGATTGATGATCGACTCTTCACCCTGTTGCATGAAAGGAAGAGCGGCTTGAATGGTCAGGAAATAAGCCCGCAGGTTCAGGGCGAAAAGATTATCCCAGGATTTCGCGGTCATCGACTCGATGGAAATCCTGGGATCAGACGCGGCATTGTTCACCAGGCCATCAATGCGCCCAAATCGCTTGCCTGAGGATCGAACCCACCTACGGATAGCAGTTTCATTTCTCAAATCCACTTTGGCAAAAGAAGCCCCTTCGCCGAGATCCTGCTCCAAACGCTTTCCGGCCTTCACATCCACATCGCAAAAGGCAACCTGCACTCCCTGGGCGTGCAGAGCACGCACGGTGGCTTCCCCAATACCATTAGCACCGCCCGTCAGCAGAAAGAGCTTACCTTTTAAATCCGCATAAATTGGCATGCGTGAGTTTTAGAAGGTCTGGGCTGCCGTGGGTAGTTTATTTCCTCCACTCGCGTTTGGGTGGTTCCGGCAATCCCTGGGCACGGAGGGCGGTTCGGAAATGCATCTTGGCCACCTTGCCCAGTTGGGCAGCCCCGTGCTTTTCGATGAAAGCTTTTGCGGCGGCGTCCACCATGGCGGAAGCTCCCTTGGGCAATTTCAGGCCATACTCCTTCTCAAGTTTTGCCAGGCGCTTCACAAACTCATCGCGGGCAAGGATTGAAGCAGCCGCGACGGCCAGATCCTCTTCCGCCTTGTGCCGCTGGACGAGTTCAATTTCCCGTCCCAGGCTCATGAGCGCATTGGCCACAGTAGATTTGTTCGCGGCGAATTGGTCGCTGATGGCCAACTCCGGAGGTGGGATCATGCGATGCTTTTGGCCCATCAGATTTTCAATCACCCGCGCATGGCCCCAGGCCAGGATCGAATTTACGCTGCGCATTGTGGCATAAAGGCGATTGTAGGATTCATTGCCAATCGGAACCACGGTAGAGACGCAGTTGGGAGTGTCGCGAATGACATCAGCCAGTTCGGCAATACGCCTATCGCTCCCGATGTTTTTAGAATCACGAATTCCTTTGTCCTTCCACTCTTCGATTACCTTCTGGTTGATGTAGACCCCCGCAATGCAGAGCGGCCCAAAGAAGTCGCCCTTGCCGCTTTCGTCCACGCCCAAGCGGGGTCGCAGGAGATTCGGATCAAGAATCGCCTCGTAGCCGAGTTTCGCCTGCTTGAGAATTTCTGGTTCGAGGACGAACTCGATAAATTCCTGGGTCCCCTTCCCTTGCAAAACGAGCTTTCCGCTCTGGTAAAAAACGACATTCAGCTTTTCCTTCTCTCCGGCGAACCGAGCATACGGCACTTCACGCGGCTTGAAACTGTGCTCGCGCAAGTAAGCTTCCAACGCGGATGCCTGCTCGTCGGTGAGCTTGCACGTATAAGATGTGAGGACTTTTTCCATTTAGTATTGGGCCATCGTACGCTGCTGCGATAAGCTGTGCAACAGCGTGGCACGAAAAGCAAAAACAATAAAGTGCGGGAAGACTGGACCAGCCGTGCAGGAGCTAGTTCCCCGACTGTTATCGTGGTTTGCTGCCGAGGCCCGTGACCTTCCCTGGCGTCGCACGAGTGATCCCTACGCAGTTTGGATCTCCGAAATCATGCTGCAGCAGACGCAGGTTAAGACGGTGATTCCGTTTTATGAACGCTGGATGCGGAGCCTGCCAACCATTGAATCGGTAGCGAAAGCAAATCCGGCGAAGATCCTGAAGCTTTGGGAGGGGCTTGGCTATTACACTCGCGCCCGTAATCTTCAGGCGGCCGCCCGTACTGTAATGGAGCAGCATCAGGGCGTTTTTCCAACGCGATTTGAGGATGTACTCGCACTGCAGGGAATCGGACGCTACACCGCCGGAGCCATCTGCAGCATTGCCTTTAATTTGCCCACACCGATTCTGGACGGGAACGTCATTCGGGTTCTCACCAGAGTATTTGGAATTGCTGAAAACCCTAAAGAACGAAAAACCAATGAACGGCTATGGAACCTGGCGGAGAGCCTGGTCAAAGTGGCGGCCACGGAGGACAGCACGAGCTATCGACCTCGCTTTTTTGGTGAACAATCCTCGGGACATTGCTCTCATCTTAACCAGGCGCTCATGGAACTTGGGGCATTGCTTTGCTCGCCGAAACAGCCCCGATGCAACCTATGCCCGTTGCAGCAATCCTGCGTCGCTTTCCAGCGAGGACTGATCGACCGCCTGCCGAATATTCCTCGACGCGAACAGCCTACCGCGCGCCAATTTGTAGCGCTCGTGGCGCATTGTCCGGATGGGGTGCTTGTCCAGCAACGACCCTCGGGAGTGGTCAATGCCCACTTGTGGGAGTTTCCGAACGTGGAGGTGACTGGCCGGAAGGTAGGAGTAAACGACGTTGGAACGGAGCTATTCGGAAGTCGGTTGCGTCAGGCAGAGCATCTTTGCACGATCAAACATACCATCACACGTTATCGCATCACGCTGGAGGCCCATCGAACCCAGCTTGCCGGCAAAAAAGGTTTGGCTTTGGGAACAGGCAAGTGGTGCAATGCTGCCGATCTGAAACGATTGGCCTTCCCAAGCGCACATCGAAAAATCGCGAATGCAGTCCTGAAGAGCGGTCTTATCCAGCGTCCGTGAAGCGATGTGTGGGCTGGGGCTTACCCGGCCGGAAATGCTCCAGGTGGTCCAGAGTGAGCGTGCATGGAAAGAGCTCCCTGACCCTGGACAGGGTTCGTTGCAACGATTGCTCCAGGATATCCGGCGAAACTTCGGCCCGAATATTCACAATGATCTGCCCCTTCTGCACGAGATCTTCGAGTTCATTGGAAAGCTCAGGTACGACTTCATTTCCCAGAACACTGACGACCGCGAGTTCGCCGATGCTCTCCTCGGGATCCATGGTAATCTTTAGATGAGCGATTTCTCCTCCTGCATCCCTGAGCAAGCCCTGAAGTTGGCTCGCCAGGGATTGCAGAAGAGGATTCCCGTCGAACGGCTCAGTGGCACTCACGTTGATAGTAGCGTTCAACCAACCCAGCAGGGCTTCGCCCTCAGCATAGATTTCATAGTCGATCCGCATTGAGGTGCGGGCTGGCAATTTGGCGGTGGTGATTTGTTGGAACCATGGTTCGAGGCCGAGCTGTTGACGCGCGGAAATTTCCAAAATCACGGCGGCTGGAAATTCGACGGCCAAAGCAGTGTGGAGCGCCTTGAGTTGCTCGGGCTTCAGCAGCTCAGACTTGTTGATGACAATAATATCGGCCTCTTCGAGTTGCTTGCGATAAATGTAGAGGACCTTTTCAGAAAAGCTGCTCCCCTCCGCAAGGGCGAACATTTTCGAGGCACGCATGGGATCCACAAGCACGCTCAACGGTGCAATCGCGAATTCGTTTCCATATATCCGCCGCAACGGGTAACTCACCGTCGCCACCAGATCAGTGCAGCTTCCGACCGGCTCGGCTATGAAAACATCCGGACTGGTCTCCCTTGAAAGTTTTCGCGCTGCTTCGACCAACGAATTAAAGCGGCAGCAAAAGCAGCCCCCGGGGATTTCTTCCACTGCAAATCCACGCGAGGAGAGGTTGGCAGTATCCACGAGCTGCGCTCCCTGATCGTTGGTGATTAAACCCACGCGGAGTCCCTGGTCGGTCAGATGGCGAGCCAATCGGGCAACCGCGGTGGTTTTGCCGGCGCCAAGGAATCCGCCAATCATGATATATCGAGGGAGCCTGGTCATGTTGGTTATCTTCGACTCTTCGCTTCCGGGAATCTTCATTTAATTTCCTGCCCTTTTTGTTGCTCCAGGATCTTATCGATGGTTTTGTCCAATACCTCCCGGTAGGAGTGGACATCCATGCATTTCACATCCGGTTCCCCTTTGACGAGGTAAAGCCAGCCGTTTCCGTAACAGTCCTTGTTCACCAGGGTCAGTTTCTCTTTTAACTTTGGATTGCTGCCGGCAAAAGATCCGCGGGCGATGCAGTACAAGTCGGAAATGGCTTTGAAACCTTCCAGCCAGCCGACGATTTGCCCGGGCTTAATTGGATCCCCTAGCCCCGATTCAAAGCCGTGGTCGACCATGTCGCCCAGCATGCGAGTGGCAAACTTGGTTAATCCAATGCGCCAATGGTCTGAATCGTGGCGGGCAATCCAGGCATGCGAAAGACTATAAAGGTAATCGACGGGCAATTGGGTGACAAAGTGCGAGCGCTTGTAATGCAGCGTTTTGAGCGGCTCAGGATCCATTATGAGTCCATGGTATCGCGAGCCCTGAAGCCTGCGATAAAAAACTCGTTAGCTGAGAGCCTTGGAATTAATCTGTGAGCACAGATGGTCTATTTTGATTGGAACGCTACCGCTCCCATGCTGCCAGAGGCGAAAGCTGCCTGGCTGGACGCGGTGGATCGCTACATAGGCAATCCGTCCAGTCCCCATCGCCTGGGAGCGCGGGCGGAGGCGGCAATGACCGAGGCTAGAGGTGTCACCGCGGCTCACCTGGGATGCGCTACTTCCGACATTGTCTGGACCTCTGGAGCGACCGAATCCAGCAACATGGTGCTGCACCATTCATTCCGCACGCTGAATTCGGCCGCCGAGGTATGGGTCTCCGCTCTGGAGCATCCCTGCGTTCTGGAATCCGCAGCGAGTTACTTTCCGAAACGGCACCAAATCATCCCGGCTGAACGTTCAGGTGTTGTTGATCTTGATTGGATTTCCACTCGTTTGCGCAGCGCCAGGCCCGGCCTTGTCGCCGTTATGGCAGCGAATAACGAGACCGGAGTGCTGCAGCCATGGCGCGAGGTTCTGGAATTATGCCAAAAACACAGCGTTCCATTTTATTGTGATGCCGCCCAGTGGCTCGGCAAATTACCAGCACAGGGCTTGGGGCAATGCGACTTCGTGAGCGGCTGCGCGCACAAATTCGGCGGGCCCAAAGGTGCAGGCTTTCTGAAGGTGCCAACCAAATTCGTGCCGCTGCTGGTGGGAGGCAAACAGGAGGATGGCTATCGCGCGGGGACAGAAAATGTGCCCGGAGTCATTTCAATGGCAACGGCGCTCGATTTTCGGGAAAGGCAACTGGCACTCCAGGAACATGCGCCACTGGAGAAGGCCAAGAAGGCCTTCGAGAAGCAATTGCTCTCGCGATTGCCAGGATCGGCCATCGTGGGCATTGAACGGGATCGTTTGTGGAACACCGTCTCGGCGTTAATGCCCGAAGCCGATTGTCAGCAACGATGGGTGGTAAAGCTGGACAAGCTTGGCTTTGCTGTTTCCACGGGTTCAGCCTGCTCCAGCGGGCAGGAGAAACCATCACACGTTTTAGTTGGCATGGGCTTCAATCCCGCTGAGACCAGCCGGGTGCTGCGCTTCAGCGGAGGCTGGGGGACGCCGGGCGCCGATTGGGAGCAACTCCTTGCGGCCCTGATCAATGTTCACACCAGCCTCTCCAGCCATGATCCAAAGGTCGGTGTGCAAGAGCCCCCAATCAAACGATAACCGATGCTCAAGCCGCAGACTATTTTCAAGCAGAAATGGATCGGGGACGGCGAGACACCTGGCGGGCAGCCGGGTGGCGACACGGAAAAACCGGTACATGACCCATAAGAGCGCTTTGGCCCGCAATCGCCGGAGGCCAGCAGAGGGCACACAAAAATCCGCCAGCATCCACTTTCCTCCAGGTTTCAAGGCGGAAGAGAGCGTCGGAATCAGCCTTTGCAATTGCTCTTCCGTGAAGCAATCCAGAAAGAAATGGGTGACGAGCAAATCGTATCCGTGCGGGTGGGGCTTCCATGACAAGGCATCGGCATGGAGCCAAGTGACATGAATGTTTTTGGAATAGTTTCCGATGCGCCGCTGAGCCTGCTTCAACATCTCCTTGCTGGAATCGACACAAGTGACTTCGCCGGTCCAGTTAACCCGGGACAGGAATTCGAGAAAACGGCCGTGGCCCTCGCCCAAAATCAAAACTCGTCCAGCCGGCGGTAGATGTTCCTTAAATGCAGTTCGGCATCGGTGTAACTTTGAACCCGCCAAAATCCGTTCCATCCAGCGATAATGTGGGGCGACCGCGTCAAAGCTCATGTGAACGCATTAAGTGGAGCAAACCAATTCTATTCCACCACACGCAGGCCAGGAGGCCGCCTACGAAATAGGCGAGGACATCCCCCCAGTCCCCTGTGACATGCTTGAGCAGATGCGGACCCCACCATTCAAAAAGCATGGACCAAAAGACCAGATGCAAAGTGATTTCCCCGAGGGTAGGAGGGGCATCGTGTTTGCGCAATTTGAGCCAGCGATGGAGCAGAAGCAACGGCGGCAACGCGCAGGGAATGAGCAAAGTATCATTGAACCAGGAATGAAGGAATACTTGATGAAAATGCGGCTTCAAAACGAGCCGGTTCAAGGCGTAGAGGGTGGACCCGAGCAGGAACAAAGGATCACGGAGATAACCAAAACGGTTCACAAGAGCGCGAGGATAACAAGGCCGGCAGCGCCAGCTAAGAAAAGTTTTGCGCACAGAATAATCATACTAACTGCCTAACCCTACATGCCGCAGGATGCAAGAAAAGCTTTTTGCAGGCCTGGTTGGCTGAGGAAGGTGGATTGACTCGCACTCCAAACTTCGCAAGCCTTTCGCATCACATGAAATTTGTTGTCAGGTCGATTTTTTCGGTTTTGATTTTTTCATATTCCGTGGAAGCGCAAAAAGTTCCCGCTGGATTACAACCCCCTGCGCTGCTGGAAGATTTCATCAGCAACTATGCTGCGGAACGCCAGGAGGTTTCGCGCTTCTATGACTTGCCCTGGTCCAGCGTTCGATTCGAACGGATGAGGGAAGTCTACACGAACTGGCAGCGGAACCTGGGCTCGGTGGACTTTGAGGCTTTGGACCAACAAGGACGGATTGACTACCTCCTGCTCCGAAACGAGCTGCGAGGCGAATTGCACCAGGACGAGATGAGCCGAAAACGGCTGGCGGAGATGGAGGAGCTTTTATCATTTCGAAAACCAATTCAGGAGCTCGAACGCGCCCGGTGGAAAATGGAAGCGATTGATTCATCCACGAGCGCCACCACCGTTACTGAACTTGCGGAGCAGGTCAAAAAACTCAAAGAACGAGTCGAAAAGGGAAAGAAGGCCAAAGATAAAGCGAAAGAGGAGAAAGAGAAGACAGACAAGCAGGACGAAGGAAAGAAAGAGGAGTTGTCGCCTCTCAAGGTGACGCCACTGGTAGCACGCCGAGCAGCCGGGGCGATCAGTGAACTTCGAAATACCCTAAAGAATTGGTTCACGTTCTACGATGGTTATCATCCGGATTTCTCGTGGTGGGTGAAGAAACCTTACGACGAGGCCATGGCAAACCTGGAGAGCTACGCCAAATATCTCAGGGAAGAGATCGCTGAGATCAAAGGGAAAGATGAGGATCCGCTGATCGGAGAGCCCGTGGGTGCGGAAGGCTTAAACGAAGAACTCAGCCTCGAGATGCTCCCCTACTCTGCCGAGGAGCTGATTCAGATTGGCGAGCGGGAGTTTGCCTGGTGCGAGGCGAGAATGAAGGAAGCCTCCCGAGAGATGGGTCTGGGGGACGATTGGAAAGCCGCCTTGAAAAAGGTGAAGACGGCCTACGCGGCTCCGGGACAGCAGGATGTTTCCATCGCTGAACAGGCGCGCATCGCCATCCGGTTTGTTAAGGAGCACGATCTCGTGACGGTACCGCCGATGGCAGAGGAAATCTGGCGATTGACCATGGTCTCGGCCGAAGGGCAGAAGACCATTCCGTACGCTGCGTATAGCGGACAGAATATCATGGTGGCCTATGCGAAGGATGAGATGAAGCATGACGATAAGCTGATGTCCATGCGCGGGAACAACCGGCACTTCACAAGAATTACCACCGCTCACGAATTAATTCCGGGCCATCATTTGCAGTTTTTTATAGCTGCCCGAAACCATGCCTATCGCAGCATGTTCTCCACGCCTTTCCTGGTGGAAGGCTGGCCGCTGTATTGGGAAATGGTGCTTTGGGATATGAAGTATGGTCAAACTCCCGAGGATAGAATCGGAATGCTTTTTTGGCGAATGCATCGCAGCGCCCGAATCATCGTGAGCCTGAAATTTCATCTTGGCAAAATGACCCCAAAGGAGATGGTCGATTTCCTGGTCGACCGAGTATCCCACGAAAAATTTGGCGCCACCAGCGAAGTGCGCCGTTTTATCGGAGGAAGTTATTCTCCGTTATATCAATGCGGCTACATGATTGGAGGCCTGCAATTGCAAGCTCTGCGGAAAGAACTGGTGGACACGAAAAAAATGACGGAGAAACAATTCCACGACACGGTGCTGACTTATGGTCCGATTCCGGTGGAATTGATTCGAGCCGGCATGCTCAAAACTCCGTTGAAACGTGACAGTCAATCCGCCTGGAAATTTGCAGGTGATCTAAAAAGAGCAGAATAAATTTTCGTCTCACTTTGCGAGAACAAAACCGGCGTTGGCCCAATCCGCGAAATCTTCACGCGAGCCGTCACCCGCATCCGTGACTGCGAGACTGATCTCCTTTGCTCCTGCAGGAATTTTCACATCAAATCGCCAGGCCGGCGACAAAACACGCATCACCGGGCTGGAAGCGGCCTGCACACCATCAATAAAGACCTTGAAAACGACACTGGGATATTTTGCGAGGTTCGAGCCATTGCTCACAGCGAGCAGGTTCTCATCCGCGCCCGCCAAGCCCACGAACCTCTCGAAATTGGGCTTCAGCTTGTAAGCCAATTCAGAGGGCGCATGCAGGCCCATGCCTATTTGGTAAGTCTGGCGGTTGATCTTTAGTTCCTGGCCAAGATTTGATTTGTTTTTCTGCGGCGGTTTCGTGTTGCCCGAATATCGGACTTGACCTCCGTAAGTATGACCGAACCCAACATTTCGAATTGGTTGCAAGTCACCAATAGGCACCTCAGGCATAGGAGGCAATGGGCCCATATGAGCAAACACACCTTCGGATTCCAGACAAACTGCGCGGCCACCGCGAAAGGCAGCCGTTCGTAATTGAGTCGTGTCGTTGATCACGAGCGGCTTCGTGTATTGCAGCGAGGCAATGGTTGGTTTGGAGCCATCCAGTGTATAGAAAATTTTGGCATCGGGCTGGTTGGGAGTGGTTAAGGTCACGGTGATCGGATGCTCGAATAAATGCGGTCTCATCCGAGTTCCCCAGGGAGCAAGTCTGACCGGATCGAGCACCCAATCGCTATCCCATCTCCCCAGTTTACTTAATTCCTCCTCAAAGTGGATGGTAGGCGCGAGGTGCTTTTCGAAATGTTCCAATACCTGTTCTGTATTCAGGTCTGGCGTGAAATTGCGCGCAGGTTCGTATCCCGGATGAGCATCCGTCATGTCCCGCGCCAAAACACAAGAAAGGCCCGCAGATTTCATGGCCTTCAATCCCATTGGTTTGCCGAGGAGGCAGACCTGAGTATGAAAGCCCACATAAATCAGGTGGGTCAGGCCATTCTTCCGGCAAACGGCGTAAACTTCAGCCTGGGTATCGGGCATCAGATCCGCCTCGTCGATCCGCAGCCCCGGATGCATGCCATCCCAGCCAAAATTCACAGCGCATCTCTCGGCACCACAGGCGCAACCTCCTGCATCCGGCACCGGCGGACAAGTGACGTTCATCAAGCTTGAAACCGGAAATTTCGGGAGTGCGAAAATGGCCTCGCGTTGAGGAAATCCAACGTAGTTCTCCACTACGTCACTGGGGCAAAGCATCACCGTCATGCCAAGGGTGCGCGCGGCGTCCAGTGCTTTGTTGAGCCGGGGAACAATTGCATCTACGCGCATTGTTGCCGTCTTGCACCAATGATAATTCCAGACGTCCACAGCTATCACTCCGATGCGCTTTGGGTCCACCTTCTCCTTCATCAGGACTATCCTGCCAGTGGCGGGGTCGCGAGTTTGCAAAGTTAACTCAATCTCAGCGGCTGGGATGGCTGTAGCAGCACAAGTCGCGATGAGGAAGGAGATGAAGGCGAATTTTTTCCAGACGCTCCACGGAGTGGTTGGATGGCGCATAGCAGGGGTGAGAATAGGCTCGCGGAGGGCCTGGGCATAGTAAAAACCCATAATCGCCTTATTTCAGCGAGGAATTTTACTGGTGGGCTTGCCAGAATGGATTGAATGTGCAGGATATTATTTGCATGACCCCTGGTCGGTCCATAAACCGTCAAACTGGCACATGGCTCTTTGCTCTGCTCGCAAGTGGAGTATTGCTCGCCTTAACTGCGAATGCTGCAACATCCACACTGGCGGTCCAAGGGGTGGATTTCAATCGGGACGTGAGGCGAATCCTCTCAGAAAACTGTTTCAAATGTCACGGTCCGGACGCGAAGGCAAAAAAGAGCGGCAAAAAAGTTTTGAGGCTGGATCAATCTGAAAGTGCCAGGGCCGAACTGGGAGAAGGACGTCACGCCATTGTGCCTGGACATCCAGAACAGAGTGAACTTATTCGGCGCATCACGACTGAGGATCCTGATGATAAAATGCCTCCAACGAACTCTGGAAAAGTTCTCACCGCGCAGGAGATTACGTTGCTGACGCAGTGGATCAAACAGGGGGCGGAGTATTCCCGGCATTGGTCCTACGTGAAACCTCAACGATCCCGTTTGCCCAAGGTGCATGAAGCAGCCTGGCCAAAAAACCCGATCGATTATTTCGTCGTCGCGCGGCTGGAGCGCGAACGGTTGGCTCACGCCCCTGAAGCCGATCGTGCAACGCTCATTCGACGCGTCACCCTCGATCTGACCGGACTGCCGCCAACATTGACCGAGGTCGATCGCTTCCTCAATGATCGCCAGGCTCGTGCTTACGAGCGGCTGGTGGATCGAATTTTCAAAAAGTCTGCCTACGGAGAACATTGGGCGCGCCTCTGGCTGGACCAGGCTCGCTATGCCGATTCGAGCGGTTACGCGGACGATCCGGCCCGAACTATTTGGGCGTACCGGGATTGGGTTATCCGTACCCTGAACGCCAACATGCCATTTGATCGATTTACCGTGGAACAACTCGCCGGGGATCTCCTCGAGGATCCCACCGATGAGCAGTTGGTCGCTACTGCCTTTCATCGGAATACCATGACGAACAACGAAGGGGGCACAAATGATGAAGAATATCGAAACGTTGCAGTGGTGGATCGCGTAAATACAACGATGGCTGTTTGGATGGGAACGACGATGGCTTGCGCGCAGTGCCACAACCATAAGTATGATCCTATCAGCCAGGAAGAATACTTCCGCATGTTCGCCATTCTAAATAATACGGCTGATGCGGATCGCGGGGACGAAAGCCCGGTCCTGACCCTCTATACGCCGGAGCAAAAGCAGCAGCGTAAGCAGTGGGAAATGGAAATTGCCCGGCTGGAAACTGTTCTGCGCACGCCGACGCCTCAATTGGAACAAGCCCAGGCGGCCTGGGAGAAAAATTATGCCGACGATCTGACATGGAACGTGCTGCAGCCTTCCGTTATGGAATCCAAGGCAGGTGCGACCTTTCGCCGCGCCGAGGATGGCAAAATACAGATCGACCGAAGCGGGAAAACAGATACCTATACCCTGAAGATTCCTGTAACCGCGAGTCAGAACATCACCGCTCTCCGTCTTGAGGTTTTTCCGGACGACAAATCTCTCTCGCGCGGAGTCGGTCACGCTGATGGAAATTTTGTGCTTTCGCGCGTCAAGGCAACTCTCGAGCCCTCGGAAGCCAAACCGCTCGTTGGCCGCCATGTCCGAGTAGAGATTCCCGGCAAGCAAAAGATTCTGTCACTCGCGGAGGTGCAGGTTTTCAGCGGGTCAAGCAATGTTGCATTGCACGGGGAAGCCCGGCAAAGCTCGACGGCTTCGGATGGCCCCGCGAAGCTGGCGATCGATGGCAACACAGACGGAGATTATGACAAGGCCAAGTCAACGACCCATACAGAGACTTCGACGGATCCCTGGTGGGAAGTGGATCTGGGCGCGGCCACGCCAATCGATCGAGTGGTGCTCTGGAACCGAACGGATAGCTCGCCGGAACGCCTGAGCGGATTCCGCATCCAGGTGTTGGACGAAAAAAAGCAGAGTGTCTGGGAACAGAAAGTATCAAAAGCGCCGAATCCGTACACCGAATTTCGGCTCGACGGCTCGAAAGAGGTTCTTTTCGCCACAGCGGCAGCTGATTTTTCCCAGAAGGATTTCAGCGCGACCAATCTACTGAACAAAAAAATATCCAGGGCGCAGGGATGGGGCGTCGCGCCGAAGGTGAGCGAACCGCATGCGCTGACACTGACGCCAAAGAAGCCAGTGATTGCAGGGGCGAATTCCAACCTTGTGATCACCCTGGAGCAGCTTTCAAAGTACGAATACGCCACGATTGCACAATTGCGCTTGTCCGTTTCCTCAGACCCGCGAGCATCGGACTTCGGCCGGATGCCGGCTGGAATCCTTGCCACCTTGCGCACCGAATCCAGCAAGCGCACCGAGGCGCAACGAAAGGACCTGCTCAATTATTATCTGTCCCTGGCGCCGGACTTGCAGCCGACCAGAGACGAACTAGCCGGGGTGAAGAAACAACTGGCTGATTCCAAACCTTACACGACGGTGCCGGTCCTGCACGAACTGGCCGGCGACAAGCGGAGAAGGACCCAGGTGCAGCGGCGCGGCAATTTTCTGGATCTTGGAAAAGAGGTAACGCCAGGATTACCGGTGGTTTTCCTGGAATCGCTGGGAAGTGACAAAGTCGATCGACTGGCACTCGCCCGCTGGCTGGTGAATACCAATAACCCGCTGACTGCGCGCGTGATGGTGAACCGGCTCTGGGAATCGCTCTTCGGCATCGGTTTGGTGCGAACGAGTGAGGAGTTTGGAGCGCAGGGAGAAGCGCCGTCGCATCCCGAGTTACTCGATTGGCTGGCGGTTGAATTTATGGAGAGCGGATGGGACGTTCAGCACCTGCTCCGGCTGATGGTTACTTCTGCGGCGTATCGCCAGTCATCGCGAGTGACGCAGGAATTAGCTGCGCAGGATCCCGATAACCGCCTGCTGGCCCGCGGCCCGCGTTTTCGGCTTTCCGCCGAAATGGTGCGTGACCAGGCGCTTGCCATCAGCGGATTGCTCAGTTCCAGGATGTATGGCCCGCCCGTCAAGCCGCCTCAACCGAAGATGGGATTGACAGCAGCCTTTGGCAGCGCCACGGACTGGGAGAGCAGCACGGGCGAGGACCGTTACCGACGGGCGCTTTACACAACCTGGCGGCGATCGAATCCTTATCCTTCCATGGCGACATTCGATGCGCCCAATCGTGAAGTATGCCTGGTGCGCCGAGAACGCTCGAACACACCCCTGCAGGCATTGGTGACGCTCAATGATCCGGTTTACGTTGAGGCGGCCCAGGCATTGGCGCGAAGGATGGTGCAAGCGGGCGCTTCCCCGGATGAGAAATTAAGCCACGGATTCCGGCTCTGTGCGAGCCGGCAGCCGAACGAGGAAGAGGTGTCGGGCTTAAAGCGGCTTTACGAAAAGGCGTTGGAACGGTTCAGGAACGATCCTGCAAAAGCGAAGCAAGCTGCAACACAACCGCTGGGCGACTTACCCAAGGGATTGGAATCCACCGAAGTGGCGGCCTGGACGGTTGTCAGCAGCGTGCTGCTGAATCTGGACGAAGTGCTGATGAAACGATGAACCAAGGAACCATTTCATGAACCCAAAATTGGAACATCTGCAAACCATCACACGCCGTCATTTCCTTGGCAAATCGGCCTACGGCCTGGGCTCTATTGCACTGGCCTCGATGTTTCGCAGTAACCTTTCAGCGGCCACGGCTTCCCCGGCCAACCCACTTGCCGCACGTCCACCACATTTTGCTCCCCGAGCCAAGCGTGTTATTTACCTGCACCTGACAGGATCGCCGCCACACCTCGACCTGTGGGATTACAAACCGGAACTGGTCAAACGCGATGGTCAAGATTGTCCCGATGCATTTCTGAAGGGCAAGCGCTTTGCCTTCACGTCCGGCACGCCGAAACTGCTTGGCACACGGCGCACTTTCGCCCAACACGGTAAAGGCGGAGTTTGGATGTCGGACGCTATTCCCCATTTGCACAGCGTAGCCGATGAACTTTGCGTCATTCGATCGATGTCGACGGACCAATTCAACCATGCGCCCGCGGAGCTGTTGGTTTATACGGGCTCGCCCCGTCCGGGGCGACCTTCCATTGGATCGTGGGTCACATACGGATTGGGGACGGAGAACCAGAACTTGCCAGGATTTGTCGTTCTCATCTCCAGCGGCGTCCAGCCAAACGGCGGCAAGAATTCCTACGGCAGCGGCTTTCTGCCGTCGGTATTTCAAGGCGTACAATGCCGATCCAAGGGAGACCCGGTATTATATGCTTCCGATCCCGCAGGGATCGACCGCGAAGTTCGCCGGATGAGCCTGGATACCTTGCGCGAGTTGAATGAAATCCAGGCCCGCGACATGGGCCATCCCGAAACGCAAACTCGGATCGCACAGTATGAGCTGGCTTACCGCATGCAAATGTCCGTGCCGGAGGTTATGGACATCACACGAGAATCGGCGGAGACGATTGCGGCCTACGGAGCGAAGCCGGGCGAATCCAGTTTTGCGAATAATTGTCTGCTGGCGCGGCGCCTTGTAGAACAGGGTGTCCGCTACGTCCAGTTATTTGATTGGGGTTGGGATTTCCACGGCACGTCGGCGAGCGAGGATATCCGCGGAGGGTTGACAACCAAATGCGCCACAATGGATCGTCCTGTGGCTGCATTGCTGAAAGACCTTCGGCAGAGGGGATTGCTTGATGAAACTCTCGTTGTGCTCGGTGGCGAGTTCGGCCGCACTCCGTTCCGCGAAGGCAGGACCGCCAAGGGCGATATTCTCGGTCGCGACCATTTCCCTGACTGCTACACCATGGTGATGGCCGGTGGTGGCGTGAAAGGAGGCATCATGTACGGCGAATCCGATGAACTTGGTTTCAGCGTGGCGCGGGACAAGGTGAGCATTCATGACTTACAGGCAACACTCCTTAACCAACTGGGTTTCAATCACGAGCGCCTGACATACCGTTTTCAGGGCCGCGATTATCGTCTCACTGACGTGGAGGGCGAAGTGGTACGGGGAATTATTTCCTGAAAGCCGGGGCAGTCGTTCGCAGAATTGACTTTCCTCTCCGGCCCCAGACTTTACACTGGCGGTGTATCCATGCGCCTATTGGTCAATAGGAAGCGTCCTCGTTGCAAACAGCCACTAACTCATTCAATTTATGTCGCGCTATAATCGTCGTGATTTCACGAAACTGTCTCTTGCAGCTCTGCCGGTCTTTTTGCTGCCCGGCCTGAAGTCCAACGCCGCGGCCGGTCTTGCCAAACCCAATTCAAAGGTGCGAGGCGTGCAATTGGGGCTGAATGTGCCTTACAGCTTTGGCTCGGCAAATATGAGTGGCGACGAGATTCTGAAGAACTGCATCCAACTTGGCGTTAGCGGCGTCGAATTGCGCACCCAGCCCGTAGAATCCTTTCTCGGCGTACCAGCGAAACTTCTCGATGCCAAGGCTGCCAAAGCGTCCGGGGAAACCCGCTCGGTGGCCAAGGAACTCGCAGAGTGGCGAAAATCGGTTTCGATGGAACGCGTGAAGGAGTTCCGGAAAAAGTACGAAACAGCTGGCGTGCTCATCGAAATCGTGAAGGTAGATGGGTTGTTTAGCATGACCGACGACGAATTGGATTACGCCTTCACGCTGGCAAAGGCGCTCGGTGGCCGCGCGATTTCCACTGAGATTTCAAAGAGCAGCGAGGCGTTAAAACGTGTGGGACAATTCGCGGACAAACACCAGCTCATGGTGGGTTATCATGGACATGCTGAGACCACGCCGGAACATTGGGAAAAAGCTTTTTCCCTCGCCAAATACAATGGCGCGAACGTGGATCTGGGACATTTTGTGGCGGGCAACAACACTTCGCCGATTCCATTCATCAAGGAGCATCACGACCGAATCACTCATGTGCACGTTAAAGATCGAAAGATGCATGGAGGACCCAACACCCCTTTCGGAGAGGGAGACACGCCGATCGCAGAAGTGCTGCGATTGCTCAGGGATAATAAATGGAATATCCAGGCGACAATCGAATTTGAATACAAGGTGCCCGCCGGATCCACACGGATCGGGGAGATCGCCAGGGCCCTAAAATTCTGCCGAGACTCGCTGGCGTAAATTCAAGAGCATCAGGAAAATCCTGAGGGTGCTTATGCCCGTTCGGGAACAAATCATTTGCGGTGGTCCGTGAAATTCACAAGAATTCGGCCATGCGTGTGGTTGTCTCTATTTGCCTTCTAGCAGTCTCGGCTCTACTGGCGAGTGCTCAAAACAATTTCCAGCACAGTGGGATCCGAAGCTTGGAATTCACGTGACTTGAAGTCGCGGCC